>Ga0187786_10000021_pt1 | contig 52817 bp, 54 predicted proteins | sample 0815_BV2_10_20_M_FD_132449 | JGI IMG/M metagenome (GOLD analysis project Ga0187786, IMG submission 132449) | Tropical peat soil microbial communities from peatlands in Department of Meta, Colombia - 0815_BV2_10_20_MG | ecosystem: Environmental > Terrestrial > Soil > Wetlands > Peat | place...
CCGAACGCGTGGCATTCCTGTTCGATCTTTACCAGAAATATACAAGTCTGCTGCCAGCAGTAGAAAAGAAGAAAAAACGAACAAAGAAATCATAACCCCTCCCAGCCTACTCTTATTTAGCGACAAATTTATGCGCCGGTGGCGAGTACCCAGTCGAACAAACTGAACAACATTATTTCATCAACAAATTTGCCAAACTTCGCCCTTTTTGTATATATTCATACTTCTATGAGCTACATAGCCGTCATCGGTGCAGGAAGCTGGGGAACAACGCTAGCCTCGCTGTTATCCGAAAAAGGTTACGAGGTTACTCTCTGGACGCATGTTCCTGACCTTGCCGTCTCAATCAACAAGGAACGGATGAACAGCACATTCCTGCCGGGGTTCAAACTGCCGCCCATGCTTAACGCTTCGTTCGACGGCCGGGAGCTGAGCACTGCGCGGTATATATTGAATACCGTGCCGACCCAGTTTATCAGGACCATATTCAACCGGATCAGGCCTCATATGGATGATCAGGCCATTATTGTCAGCGCCTCGAAGGGGATAGAAAACAGCACCCTCCTGACCCCTTCAATGATCCTAGGAGAGTTGCTGGGCAGGCCGGTATCGGTTTTGTCGGGGCCCAGTTTCGCGCGGGAAGTCGCCGACAAAAAGCCGGCGGCAGTAACACTTGCCACCGGCGATCCGAAGACGGGCCTGCTGCTTCAGGAGATCTTCAACACCGATTATTTCAGAGTATATACGCATGATGACATAACCGGCGTTGAGATCGGAGGAGCGCTGAAGAATGTAATCGCGATAGCAGCCGGAATCTGCGACGGTCTGGGCCTCGGGCACAATTCACGCGCCGCGCTTATTACGCGAGGTCTTTCCGAGATCATTAGGCTGGGACTAAAAATGGGCGCCAATGAGGTGACTTTTTCCGGCTTGAGCGGCATAGGCGATCTGGTGCTCACCTGCACGGATATGCAGTCGCGCAATTTTACAGTCGGCCATAAGCTGGGCAAAGGGATGAAGCTGGCAGACATCATCAGCCGGACGCAATCGGTGGCGGAAGGCATTGCGACGACCCTCTCCGCCCGTCAGCTTGCTGCCCGGCAGAGCATAGAAATGCCCATAATAGAGCAGGTTTATCTTGCGCTATATGAGGGCAAGTCGCCGGCTGATGCAGTCAGGGAATTGATGAACCGCTCGCTCAAGTCGGAATTCCAAAGGTACTGAGAGATGGATTCAGAGAAGATAAAACGCCTTCTCGAAAATGTTGGAAAGGGCAAACTTTCTGTTGATGAAGCAGTCAACAAGCTCAGGCATCTGCCGTATGAAGATATCTCCTGCGCCAAGATAGATCATCACAGAGCCATCAGGACAGATGTTCCGGAAGTAATCCTGGCCGGAAGCAAAAAGACAGATGACGTCATCGCCATTGCGCGGGCCATGATGAAGAGAAGCGGCAAATTCCTGATCACGCGCGCATCGGAAGAGATCTATAGCAAGTTGCGGATGAAGAAAGCCCGCTTTTATCCCGGTTCAGGGATCATATCAATGGGCGGACCAAAGGAGTTAAAAGGTTGTGTGACTGTCATTTCGGCGGGCACATCTGATAAGCCGGTTGCCGAAGAAGCCGAACTGACCGCAAACTTTCTGGGCTCGCGGACCGAGCAGTTGCTTGACGTGGGCATCGCGGGGATGCACAGGCTTCTTGATCATGAGCAGACGCTAAAAAATGCGCGCGTTCTCGTAGTCGTAGCAGGCATGGAAGGCGCTCTGCCCTCACTGGTTGGCGGGCTTACGAACAAACCGCTTGTGGCAGTACCGACTTCAGTCGGTTATGGATCAAGCCTCGGGGGCCTGACTGCACTGTTAGCGATGCTGAATTCGTGCGTGCCCGGCATCGGGGTCGTGAACATAGACAACGGTTTTGGCGCCGGATGCCTTGCGCACAGAATAAATATGATGGGCCTTAAATGATCTTTCTGCCTGAGCCGACGGCTCAGAATCTCGGTCCTCAGCTGCCTCCGGAGCCACCTGACATGTTCGTGCCGCATGAGGAAGCAAAAGAACTGCACATGGATATCCTCTTTTTTATGTCCTCCGAGGAACAATTGGGGCATTTGACTCTACCGGCCTTTGAAGTTTGCAGCACCGCAAAAGAAATCTTGCACTGACAGCAGTCATACTCGTAAATCGGCATCACAATCCTCCGCAATTGGAACTGAGTATATATTTTCCCCAATCCGCCGAAACAATGTCAAACGACTTTTGCATTGATATCCAGCATCATGACAAAGGCGTCTTCGACCGGGTCCTTGTAATAGTTTTTTCTTGTGCCTACTACGTTGAAGCCGATGTCTGCATACAGTTTCAGAGCTGTGTCGTTGGAAGCTCGCACCTCAAGAAAAAAGACCCTGCAGCGGTTGAAATGCAGTCCCTTGATGACGTCCTCCATCAGCATCTTAGCAATTCCCCTCGCTCTGAATGCTGGGTGGACAGCGAGGTCCATCAAATGGCCCTCTTCGAGGATGAGCCTGGCCATGACATAGCCTACAATACGATCATCCAGGACGGCCACACGCGCTATCGAGTATTTTCCGTAGACTTCGCTGTATATCGAATGTTCAGACCAGGGCGTGCTGAAAGACGACCGCTCGATTTCAGCAACATCCGGAACATCTTCCGGGCGCATATCGCGCAGTGAAACCGAATTCATAGCTCAAGAACCATAATGCATCAGGCCCCAAATTTTATCTCGGCCTCAGACCTTCTCAGATATGCAGGCGCCGCAGTCATTGCGTCCATATAGTCGCCCGCCATCGCCTTTTTCACGCAAAGTGCCGCCACATTTGCAGGAGACGGCACCATATGCTGAGGGGCCCCGAACAGGGCCCTGTCGCCAAGCGTTCTTCTGATAACATCCTGATTGAGCACCGCGCCCTCGCCCAGAAATATCGTCGGTGCGTTTATGCCTGACAGAAGATCGCCGATCCTGATTGCCTGCTCTGCTATCACCCTTGCGAAACCATCCCCTGTCCACCTGAACAGGGCCCCATAGACTTCCTTTCTTCGCGCATCAAGCAACGGGCAGACCAAACAGCCAGCAAACGGTACGTTCCACGCAAAAGCTTCCAGCGTCGGAACGGCTACAAACCGCTTCCCTGTTGAGTACACCAACCCCTTTATCGTACTGTATCCCACGCGCAAGCCGGTGAATGAACCGGGGCCCGCAGAAATACCGAATACGTCTATATCTTCAAGGCTCAGGCCGGCCGAAGTCAGCGCGTGGTCAAGCTCTTTCATCAGACGTTCCGAGTGGGTCACCCTGACATTTATCCGCGACTCCGCCAAGAGTGTCTGATCGTCCATTATGGCCAATCCGCCGAGCATCGTGGCTGTTTCAATTGCAAGAATTTTCATGCGGTCCTTTCCCCGAAGCTATTTCTGAACAACACAAAAAATATAATGCTGCTGAAAATGCATATCGCTGCAAAAATTCTGAGAGATAAAAGCGTGCCGAATGCATGGGCAGCAAACCCTATCGCAGAATTCCCGATCGGGGCCAATCCGAGAAAGACAAGTGTATAAAAACTCATGATCCTGCCTCTCAGCATGTCCGGAACGGCCTGCTGAATAAAGCTGTTGCACACGGCCAGAAAGCTCACAATACCCCATCCTGCAAAGAAAATCAGCAACAGCGCAAGATGAAAGCTGCCTGAAAGGGCAACTCCCATAATTGCAACCGAAAAGACCAGGGCTGCAAATGGTATATAGAAACTCTTGCCCTCTATCTCACCCTTGAACGCAATAATTACGGCAGCAGTAAACGACCCGATACCTGCCGACGAAACCAGCAGGCTCAGCCCGCGAACTCCTTCGCTGAAGACCTCGTCCGCCAGCACGGGCAGCAACGTTATATACGGAATTCCGAAAAGACTAAAAACAGCTATCAGGAACATAATATAGAAAACTGATTTATTACTGCCGACAAACTGCGCCCCTTCCCTGATGGTTTCCAGAAATCCCTTCTTGCCTGCACGCGCAGTTCCGGACGCCTCGATCATGGTCAGCGCAATCACAACAGGCAGAAAGCTGAGGGCATTGAGGAAGAAACATAGAGGAATGCTGAAATTGGCGATGACAAAACCGGCCATAAGGGGACCTATTATTCGCGCCCCGTTGAAGGCCGCAGAATTCAGGGCAATGGCATTTGTTATGTCGCCCCTGCTTACAACCTCTGCGAGAAAAGCCTGTCTCGCAGGCACATCGAAGGCATTAACCGTCCCGAAGAAAAAAGCTATTATGCCTACCTGCCAGATCGCGACCCAATCGGCATATGTCAGGACGCCCAAGGTAAACGCCGGGATTATGGACAGTGTCTGGGTTATGATAATAATTTTTCTCTTAGGGTAGCGATCGGCGACAGATCCGCCGATGAGCGTAAATAACAGTATCGGCAGAGATGACAGCGAGGCAATGAGTCCCAGATAGAGCGGCGACTTTGTCATCGAGTAAACAAGCCAGCTCTGGGCTACGGAATGCATCCAGGTCCCGGAAAGCGAAACGATCTGCCCGAACCAGAAAAGCCTGAAATCGCGGGTGTACAAGGCAGAAAATCTTTGGGTCTTTTCCATGGGCATTTCATTTGAGTATACCCTAAATAGAGGATTGCAGGGGCAGTTCCCTCCGGCTATCAGTTGCTAGACGGGCGGCAAAACGGGCGGCCTCTCCTTTGCAACGCTAGAATTGACAAAAACTCACCTCGTATAGTTAAATATAAGCTCCTTTGGGCGGTTAGCTCAGCTGGGAGAGCGCAGCCCTTACAAGGCTGATGTCACAGGTTCGATCCCTGTACCGCCTACCATTGATGCACTTGCAGCAAGACTCAGCATACCGCTTGGGGCGGTAGTTCAGCTGGTTAGAACGCCTGCCTGTCACGCAGGAGGTCGCGGGTTCGAGCCCCGTCCGCCCCGCCATACCAAAAAGCCATTCCTTTTGATTCCCCACGCCGTTGTTATACTTTATTTACAACAATACGTGCTGATTTTTCACGCCGACTTTTGGAGGAACTCGCATGAAAATTATCGTTGTAGGCGCAACGGGAACAATCGGAAGGGCTATCGTTCAAGCCATCGGCAGCAGGCATGAAGTAATTCCCGCCAGCTTCGGCAAAGCCGAGATCAAGGTAGATATTGCGGACAAATCATCCATCACGAAGATGTACGAAAAAACCGGAAAGGTCGATGCCGTGATCAGCGCAGCAGGTATGGGAAAATTCGGTCCGATGGCCTCGCTATCGGATGCGGATTTTGCGCTTGGACTGGCAAACAAACTAATGGGCCAGGTCAACCTGGTGCGTTTGGGGATCGATTACGTAAACGACGGAGGCTCTTTCACATTGACCAGCGGCATATTGAGCCGCAGGCCTATGCCCGGTTCTGTTGCGATCAGCATGGTAAACTCTGCACTAGAGGGTTTTGGAAGAGCTGCTGCGCTGGAGATGCCGCGCGGGATTCGTATCAACATAGTAAGTCCGAATTGGGTTATTGATACCCTCAAGGCTTTCAACATGGACCCGTCAATAGGGACACCCGTCGAGGCGGTTGCGCGCACATACATCGAGGCACTTGAAGGCTCCATGAGTGGAGAAGTCATTGACGCGATAAAATAGGCGTAGATTTCCGGACGACAAATAGCCCGTCCGTACTGCGGCGCGGTTTCATAACGCGCAGACGGTTCTTCTATCCCGTTAACCCCTAATGAACAGCGTGCTACCGGTTACTATCAGCGAAAATGAGTGCGAGAATGCTGCCAATCAAAAGAACACTGCCGGCAAGATAGTAATTCGTGTTACAGCCATCAGCAATTTTCAGGGCGCTGACATGCACTGCCGCCCAGCCCAGTCCGTCGAGAAATTCAATCATAGCCTTCCAGTATACCACATGCGAACAGGGCAATTATGTGATATGAAACGGCATATCATTTTTCTCCTTTCGCAGAAGAGGTTATTATATATACGTATGAAGACGAGGGTACATCTTCTAATTAAGGGGCGCGTGCAGGGCGTCGGATTTCGCTGGTTTGTGAACGATATTGCCACGTCGATGGGACTTGCAGGCTGGGCTAAAAATCTGCGCGACGGCAGGGTGGAGGCTGTTTTTGAAGGCGAGAAATCCGCAATAGAATCTGCAATCAGCCATTGCAACGAGGGCCCGCGCTCTGCAATAGTTGCCGGCATCGATCTCAGCTGGGACGAACAGCCTGAAGGACTGTCTGGCTTCGATATAAGATACTGATTCAATAAGCCAAAAGAAACGTTATTTCCTGCTTTTTTCTCTCCTTCACAATTTTTCACTTTTTTTATGTTGACATGAGAGATATGTGACGCCTACAATGTAAGTAAGCACTTACATTCTCGACCCCAGGGGAACAAATGTTATGAAAAAGAAAGCGGTTCTGGCGGCAATTGTGGTCATTGCACTAGCTTGCATCATCTATTTCGCTGTCGGCACAAAGAATGGCGAGCCGCAATTCAGGACCGACAAGGTGACAAAAGGCATGATCACATCGTCTGTCACAGCAACCGGGGCGGTGAACGCAGTTACAACCGTTCTGGTCGGGACTCAGGTGTCCGGCACAATCAAGGGACTTTACGTCGACTACAATTCTCCGGTCAAGAAGGGGCAACTGATAGCCAGAATCGACCCCTCTACCTTCGAGGCCCAGGTCGACCAAGCCAGGGCGAACTGGCTTTCCGCAAAGGCCAACCTCGACAAATCGAACGCTAGTCTTGTCGATGCCGGGAGGACTTACGAGAGGAACAAGCAACTCTTCTCGAAAGGATATATTGCCAAAAGCGACCTCGATACGTCCGAAACTAATCTTGAAACAGCTCAGGCGCAGGTCGGCGTTTCCAGGGCCGCCGTAGCTCAAACACTGGCGGCCCTCAGAACAGCCGAAATCAATCTGCAGTATACGCGCATCATCTCTCCCGTCGACGGCATCGTCATCTCGCGCAGCGTCGATGTGGGTCAGACTGTTGCTGCCAGTTTTCAAACCCCGACCCTTTTCAACATAGCCCAGGACCTGACCAAGATGCAGATTGACAGCAGCGTGGTGGAGGCCGATATCGGGAAGGTTAAGGTCGGGATGCCGGTCGAATTTTCGGTGGACGCATATCCTGACACAACCTTCAAGGGCAAGGTTTCGGTTGTGAGGCTTGCCCCGGTAACCGTCCAGAATGTGGTGACTTACGATGTCGTAGTGCTTGTGGACAATCCCGATCTCAAACTCAGGCCGGGCATGACAGCCAACGTATCAATAATAACCGCTTCGAAAGAGGCCGTCCTGCGAATACCTAATGCCGCTCTGCGGTTCAGTCCATACGAAAAGCGCAAGCTCTCTTCCGAAAAAGGCGAGCGGGGCCCCGGCGTCTGGCTCCTTGAAAACGGCAAACCAAAGAGAGTCAAGCTGACCACCGGCATAAGCGACGGCAGCTATACAGAGGTTTTGACAGGCGATTTGAGCGAAGGGAACATTCTCATTATCGAATCGCTGACAAAGGGCAAACCTCAGCAGACAATGTCCGGCCCGCCGAGGATGTTCTGACAGATGGCGTTGATCGAAGTTCAGAATGTCACGAAGATTTACCCTCTCGGGGATGTCCCGCTTGTGGCCCTCGATAGCATTTCTCTATCAGTAGAAAATGGGGAGTTCATTTCAATCATGGGGCCTTCCGGTTCCGGCAAATCCACCTTTATGAATATACTTGGCTGCCTTGATAAGCCGACCAACGGAAGTTATCTTCTTGACGGCTGCGACGTATCGACTCTAAACCGCGACGAGCTCTCAGAGATTCGTAATAGCAAGATAGGGTTTGTCTTTCAGGGCTTCAACCTGCTAAGAAGGACCTCTGCGCTTGAAAATGTCGAATTGCCGCTTCTTTACAGCGGCACGCCTTCAACTGAAAGGAGGGCAAGAGCTTCTGCGGCACTTGACACGGTCGGACTGGCAGGCCGCGAGGGCCACTACTCGAACCAGTTGTCGGGCGGCCAGCAGCAGCGCGTCGCAATCGCAAGGGCCATCGTCAACCGAGCCCCTATTATATTCGCCGACGAACCGACGGGTAACCTGGATACAAAAACAAGCGCAGAGATCATGGAGCTTTTCTTACAACTAAACGCTGATTCGAATATTACCATAATACTTGTTACGCATGAGCCGGACATTGCAGCATACAGCAAACGGATTGTGCGATTTCTGGACGGTCGGATCGTCAGCGATGAGAAGGCAGCGCAGTCATGATAAATGTCCCTTCTACAGTAAGGATTGCAATTAAGTCCCTGACGGTTAACAAAATGAGATCGGCCCTGACCATGCTCGGCATCATCATCGGAGTTGGCGCAGTCATAACAATGCTTGCTGTCGGCACCGGGGCGCGACAAAGGATCTCGGAACAGATATCGAGCATCGGCAGCAACCTGTTGATAATACTCCCGGGCTCAACTACTTCAGGTGGCGTAAGGATGGGGTCGGGCACCCAGCCTACACTTTCTTTAGCGGATGCAGAGTCGATATTAAAGGAATGCCAATCTGTAGCATACGCCGCACCGGTCCATAACGGCACTGCGCAGGTCGTATACGGAAGCCTCAACTGGTCGACCGCAGTTGTGGGGACAACACCTGCAATGCTTGAAGTTAGAGATTGGCCGGTATCGGCCGGCAGGCCTTTTACCGATGATGATGTTAAGAGCGCCACAAAAACAGCCCTGCTGGGGCAGACAGTCGTCAGCAATCTTTTCGGTTCGGACGATCCAATAGGAAAGATAATAAGGATAAAAAACATTCCCTTTACCGTAATAGGAGTGCTCGACACCAAGGGCCAGTCTCCACAGGGTCAGGACCAGGACGATACTATTTACATTCCAGTCACGACGGCCCAGAAAAAGTTGTTCGGGTCCTCTTTTCCCGGCATGGTCAGGACCATTATGGTTAAGGCAAAAAGTCCTGATGTTATTTCTGATGCGGAAAGGCAGATCGTTCAGCTGTTGAGGCAAAGACACCGCATCGCTGCAAAGCAGGATGACGATTTCACAGTAAGGAACCTGACCCAGATAATGCAGACCGCTGAGCAATCGACCAAGGTCATGACCTTATTGCTGGGGGCAATCGCGTCTGTTTCGCTGATCGTAGGCGGAATAGGCATCATGAATATAATGCTGGTTTCCGTCACTGAAAGAACTCGGGAAATCGGAATTCGCATGGCCGTTGGCGCAAAGACCTGGGATATCAGACTTCAGTTCCTGGTTGAGGCGCTCACACTGTCTATTATCGGCGGCATAACGGGTATTATTATCGGGATCTCGGGAGCACTGATACTTTCCGCTATTGCAGGCTGGCCGACAACGGTATCAGTTTTGTCGATCCTGACGGCCTTCAGTTTTTCAGGGCTCGTGGGCATTTTTTTCGGCTTCTACCCGGCCTACAAGGCTTCCCTGCTAAATCCGATAGATGCGCTGCGTTATGAATAGTCGGACTGAACCGATAATTCAGTCCTGCATGGGCAAATAAAGCGTGAAGGCCGCCCCGCCGTCCGCCTTGTTTGCGGCGGCGACAAACCCCTGGTGATCTTCCGCAACTTTCCTTGTTATGGAAAGACCGAGTCCGGTGCCTTTGGGTTTAAGCTTGGTACTAAAAAAGGGCTCAAAAATCAGATTCAATTTGTCTTCAGGGATACCGGCCCCGGTATCTCCTACTGCAACAGCAGCATAAGACATTCCATCAACGGTTTCACTGCTGACCGATATACTAAGTGTCCCGCCCCTGGGCATGGCATCCAGCGCGTTGTTCAATAGCTGTTTGACCGCCTCAAGCAGCTGATTCCTCTCAATCCGCACCTGCTGCACATCTCCGTATATCCTGTTTACTACAACAGACTGCTCTGCACATCTTTCTTTATAGAACGATGCAGCCTCGTCAAGTATCTCACGAGGATCATACAGGCCTCTGTGATTGCCTGCAGCGCCAGAAAAGATCAGCACGTCGTGCAGTATTGTCTCCAGCCTGGTCACCTCTGAGATTATGGATGATGCATACTCCTCTGCCGGTCCGTCGGCTACGGCTTTTCGCAATCTCCTGGCAAATCCGCCTACCGCAGTTAAAGGGTTCCTGAACTCGTCGGCGACATTGGCGGTAATCCTTCCGAGCGCAGAGAACTTCTCAGCCTGAGCCAGCCGCTCCTGAAGCCTCTGCTTTTCGAGATCGGCCTGTTGCCGCACGATCACGCCCGCAAGGGTATTTGCAACAGCGGTAAGGAATTCTTCTTCTTCAACGCTTCGCCTGTGGCCCTGCTCAACATGGATGTTGATGATGCCCAGAAGTCTTCCAGCTGAGGCGATAGGCACGCAATAATGCCCGTGAGGAGAGCCTTCCCTGAACTGCGCGCCCTCTCCTGTGCATTCCGAAAAAAACGCCGAGCACATGGATTCGCCGACACTGCACATGCATTTGCCCATCACAATTTTTTCGCAAGGAGGCTGGTCCATCGACTGAACAGTGCGGGGCGCCTTGAGCACCAGGTCCTTCGAATCGTCATCAACGAGATATATGAACCCGCGCGACTCGAAGGCAAGGCCAGGCATGCTGAAGATCAGCTCCAGTACCTGGTCCATCTGTTCGGCAAGAGGGATAGGCTCCAGGGCTGTTTTCAGAATAGAGCTTATGACACGCTGAATATGATAGTTGCGCTCTATCAATTCTTCAGCCCGCCTGCGTTCGGTCATGTCCCTCACCGCCGCAGTCGCCAGAAGCTCTCCGTCTGCCTGCATGGGATTCAGACTTATATCGGCGGGAAATTCCGTTTCATCTTTTCTGAGACCGAAAATTCTGAGACCGACCCCCATTGGCCGCGTCCTTGGTGACGAAAAGAATTCGCTAACATTTTTATGATGCTGATCCCGAAACCTTTGAGGTATCAGCATCGAAATGTCACTGCCGACCACTTCGGATTCGGCGTAGCCGAACAGCCTTTCGAATTGCGCATTGACGAATACAATGATGCCGTTCGAATTTATAAAGAGCATTGCGTCAGGAGACGATTCCAGCAGCTTTTCGTATTTCTTCTGTATATTTTCGAGCGCTGTTTTACACTGCTGAACCCGGTCGTATTTACGCCGCATATTGTCCAGCTCTTTGACAAGACTGTCGATTTTCCGGAATTTTTTCATCGGTCCACTTACAATATACAGTTAAAGCGAAAAGAAATGAAGCCGCAGGCGGCCTCAGGAGAGCCTTTTGCGAAACCGGAATGAACTTAGGGCAATTATGATTACGCCCAGCAGAAAGAGCGTCAGAATCTGCGGCCACAGGACATCCAGCCCGCTGCCTTTCAAAAAGATGCCGCGAATAATGACGAGAAAATACCTGAGCGGATTCAGATAAGTCAGATACTGGAATACCTCCGGCATGTTGTCTATCGGAAACATAAAACCTGAAAGCAGCATGGCCGGCATGTTGAAAAACATGGTCGCCATCAAGGCCTGCTGCTGCGTCCTTAGTATGGTGGACAGAAAGAGGCCCATGCCGAGGACGGACAGCAGATAAACGGACGTGCCTAGGAATAGAAAGATTATGGACCCTTTGATCGTTATGCCGAACCAGAAGACCCCGACAGCCGTAACAAGCGACATATCAAGAAAACTGATGACGGCAAAAGGGATCGTCTTGCCGAGCATCAGTTCGATAGGCTTTATAGGCGAAACCATCAACTGCTCCATCGTCCCCATCTCCCTTTCCCGCACGACTGCCATTGATGTGAGCATAAGGCACATCAGCATTATGATCGAGGCAATGACTCCCGGTACATTGTAATTGCGGCTTTTCAAATCGGGATTGTACCAGACCCTGGGTCTGATATCCAGCAGAAAAAGCTGCGCCTTTATTGAAGGCGACATAATATCCGCGTTATACCGGGTAACTATTCCGGCAATGTAATTCATGGCGATCATAGCTGTATTGGAATCGGTACCGTCAACCAGCACCTGAACTTGCGCAGGCTTGTGCGACGCGATGTCCTTCGCAAAATGCTCGTCGATCTGGATAGCGCACAAAACCTTGCCCCTATCCAGAAGATTGCGTATCTCATCCGGAGACTGTGGATAATGACTGATAGTGAAGTAGCCCGACGCCTGCAGCCTCCGGGCCAGCTCCCTGCTTTCAGGCGATCTGTCGAGATCATAGAGGGCAGTGGAAATATTGTTGACGTCCGTCGTAACGATATAACCGAACATGAAAAGCTGTATCAGCGGTGTGCCGAAAAGCATCATCCAGTTTCTCTTTTCACGAAAGGTCTGAACGAATTCTTTGACTACCATATGTCTTATGCGTCCGAACATGTCAGTCCATCCGTTTCCTGAATTTCCTAACTGCCAGAATAAATACCGCAATGCCAAACAATGTCAGCAGCAATGCCTCCCACGCAAGCATTTCAGCCGAGTTGCCTTTTAGGAATATACCCTTCGATATTGTTACAAAATAGCGGGCCGGGAATATGTACGTAACAAGCTGCAGGACAGCCGGCATGTTCGATATTGCGAACATAAAGCCTGAAAGCAGGAAGGACGGAAGAAACGTCGACAGAAGGGCCATCTGGCTGGCTATGGCCTGCGAACCCTTTGCGCTGATCGATATCAGGATGCCGAAGCTGACACCGCCAAATGTAAATATCATCGCCAATAAGATCAGCAGCAAGGGGCTGCCCTTGAGAGGCACGCCGAACCAAAACACCCCTACAGAGATAGCCATAAGGATATCCGCCAGACCTATGCAGAAGTATGGAATCAACTTTCCTACAATCAATTCAGCAGGACTGACCGGCGTGGAGATCAGCTGTTCCATGGTGCCACGTTCCCATTCCCGCGCCACAGTTAGCGATGTAAGAAGTGCTACGATTACAGCCATAATGACCACTATAAGGCCGGGGATGATGAAGTTGCGAGATTTAAGTTCGGGATTATACCAGACGCGGCCGCGCATGTCGACTGCGGGCGACAGCTTCGCACCTCCGGACCTCTGGGCAAAGAGCAATCCGACTGCATCTATATATCCCTGGGCTATAGTTGCAGTGTTGGAATCGCTGCCGTCGAGGATGACGCCCACCTGTGCTGATTTTCCGGCTTTCATCTCCTTGGAGAAACGCTCGGGTATGATAATGGCAACCTTGGCCCTGTTCATTTTGAAAAAGGTGTCTATATCATTATACCGGTCGATATATGCCGCGATAGTAAAATAGCCGGATGATTCGAATTCGGACACAAGTTCGCGGCTGAGGCTGCTCCTGTCCCGGTCCAAAACCACTGTTTTGATGTTATTGACATCGAACGTTATTGCGTAGCCGTAAATAAACAGCTGCATGACCGGCATAAGAAAGGCGATGGCCAGACTAAGCGGGTCCCTTCTGATCTGGATAAGCTCTTTCTTCGCTATAGCTTTTATTCGGAGCAGTTTCACGAGTTTTCACGTTCTATGAGACTTCAATCAATGTGACAAAAACATCTTCAAGCGATGGCTCAATCCGTTCCATGCCGCGCACCTTTATTGCGGATTGCTCCAGTATGTTCCTGATGGCCGGTCCGGAAAGCTCGGCGTTGTCGACCTCTGCATGAATCCGGCTCCCGAAGATGGCCGCTTCGATCCCGCTCTTATACAGTATGTCTATCGCATCAACAACATTTTCCACGTCTATCTCCAGCACATTTTTTTTCATATGCTGCAGCCGAAGTTCATGGGGTGTGCCGCCCGCGATTATCCTGCCGCGATAGATCAGCGCCAGCCTGTCGCAATAGTCCGCCTCATCCATATAATGAGTAGTCACAAAAACTGTCGTGCCCTCCTTGGACATCCCATAAATAATCTCCCAAAAGTTGCGGCGCGAGATAGGGTCTACTCCGGATGTAGGCTCGTCCAGAAAGAGGAGCTGCGGCCCGTGCAGCACTGCGCAGCCGAGCGCAAGCCTCTGCTTGTACCCCTGCGCAAGTGTGCGCGTTACTGATTTTTTTCTGTCTGAGATTCCCGCCATTTCAAGGACCCAATCTTTCCGTTCCTTTTTTTGTTGAGCGGGTACGCTGTAGATGCCGCTGAAGAAATCGATGTTCTCCTCCACCGTCAGGTCATCATACAGCGAGAATTTTTGTGACATGTATCCAATTCGCTTCTTGATTTCCTCGGATTCGGTCATTATGTTGAAACCGCCTACATGACCGCTTCCGGCAGTCGGCGCTAAAAGTCCGCACAGCATTCTTATGGTTGTTGACTTGCCCGCGCCATTGGGGCCGAGGAAGCCGAATATTTCGCCCTTCTTTACTTCAAGATCGATGTCGTCGACCGCAACAAAATCCCCGAAGGTGCGCCTGAGGCGCTCCACTTTTACAGCAATCTCGCCGGCTGGTGTCATGGAATATTTTTATCCGTCTCAGGCTCTGAGATTGGAAGCTCACGCAACTTTGCGAACATCACTTTTTTTCTACCATAGAGATAAATATATCCTCGATAGAAGGCAATGTCCTCCTAAAATCCCTGAATCCGACCGCCTTATTTCGTAAAACGGCGATAAGTTCATTTATTCGCGGTTCGCTGTCAACCTCTACATGCAAGCGGTCACCATACACATTGACATTGTGCACGCCGGCCGATTTCCTAACTTCATCGGCTGCGGAGCGCGGGAACTCGCACCATATTTCAACTACCGGGAAGTCAAGCGTTTCTTTCACCCGCATAGGCGTGTCCATCGCGAGTATCCTTCCGCTGTGCATAAGCCCTATGCGCGTACATCTTTCAGCTTCGTCAAGATAAGAAGTTGAAACGAATATCGTCACCTTCTCCTTTAAAAGACCGTAGAGTATTCTCCAGAAATCCCTCCGGGAAACCGGATCGACACCGTTTGTGGGTTCATCGAGAAGAATCACTTCAGGCGTATGAACAAGCGCGCAGGCAAGGCCCAACTTCTGCTTCATGCCGCCCGACAACTTACCGGCTAGGCGGTCCCTGAAAGGAGTGAGATTGCTGAAACCCAGCAAGCGATCTATGCGGTCCGTTCTTTCTTTCCCGCGCACATCGTAAAGGTCGGCATAGAAGTGTATATTTTCGCTGACTGTCAATTCCTCGTACAACCCGAATCTTTGGGACATATAGCCGATTTTCTCTTTGATCCGATCGGCTTCGGTCAGAACGGAATGCCCGGCGACAAAGGCCTCTCCTGAAGAAGGCGTCAACAGCGTAGCCAGAAGCCTCATTACCGTTGTCTTGCCTGCGCCGTCGGGTCCGACGAGGCCGAACAATTCGCCTCGCCTGACGTCAAGATGCAGGCCGTCGACAGCAATATGATCGCCAAAGGTCCTGGTCAGGCCTTCAGCGGCTATAGCTGCTTCACTCATTTAATATATATCTTTACGTCTGCAGGCATGCCCGGCTTGAGCTCCTGATTAATATTCTTCGCCTTTACCTTGACCCCAAAAACCAGCTTGACCCGCTCCTCCTGGGTCTGCACTGTCTTGGGAGTAAATTCGGCCTCGGATGCAATATAGCTTACAGTACCCTCATAAACCTTGCCCCGATATGTGTCAATGCTGATGTCCGCCTTTTGTCCATATTGAATAAGGGCCTTCTTTATTTCAGGCACATATACCTTTATCCATGGATTGTCCAGGTCGCCGATTATAAAGACCGGGGTGCCGGGCTGTACAATCTCGCCCTGTTCGACAATTTTTTTCAGAATCACACCCGACGCAGGTGCGTAGAGAACCGCATCGCCCAGACGCTCCTCGGCGACCTGCAGTCCGGCCTTAGCCTGTTTCAGCCGGTCCTCGGCAGCCTCAATAACTTCTTTCCTCGGCCCCTCTTTCAGCAAGCTTAACTGCTCTGACGCTGCACGCGCCTGTTCGACCCTGGTATCGTAAGCGCTTTTTGCTGCATCGTGCTGCTGTGCAGATATAGCTTCACTTTTAAAAAGCCTCTTCGCACGCTCATAATCCTTGCCGGCCCTTGCAAGCTCGGCTTCAAGGGCCTTCATATTCGCCGACGCTTGCGCTATTTCCTGAGGCCGGGACCCGGTTCTCAATTCCTTGAGCCTGGCCGCCGCCTCGCTGACTGCAGCCCGGTTCTGAGCAACAACGCTTGTTAGCTCTGCATTGTCCAGAACGGCAATCTTTTCACCTTTTTCAACCTTGCGCCCTTCGTCGGTCAGGAGTTCCACCACTCTTCCACCGATTTTGAATCCCGTATCCACCTCAGTCACCTCGACATTTCCCGAAAGAAGGATCGTACCATGCTCCTCCTCCCTGCCGAAGTGTTTCAACAAAAATATACCGCCTGCTATTGCAATAGCGGCAATGATAATTATAGTTATTCTTTTCTTCATCACTACCTCCGCAATTATCCCTTAGCTTACCTCTAATGCATCATGGATTCAAGCAAATTGAAGGTGGCTCTGTTCGCAGGCAAAAAATTACGTCTGTATCGAATTAGGGCAGAAAGTTTGCACTATTGCAGGAAAGAAATTAGTGAAACGCACGCTTCTATAGCGTCGCATTTGAAAGAACGGAAGATCGCGTGCTTGTATTGGAAACAGGTCCCGGTTGTCCGGAACCTGTTTGGAAGGTTAGATTTTTGTTACGTTCTCCGCTTTAGGCCCCTTCGGGCCTTCAACGACATCAAAGCTGACAGCCTGGCCCTCTCCGAGGGTCTTGAAGCCATCGCCCTGAATGGCGGAATAGTGGACGAAAACATCTCCGCCGTCTTCCTTTGTCAGGAATCCGAAACCTTTTGATTCATTGAACCACTTAACAGTCCCTTTTGCCACGATGCTGCACCTCCTAATAATGTTGATCGAAGCCGAGGAAGAATGCCTGAAAAAGCCGAAAATTCGACAGTCTCTGAGGCTGAAACAAATACTTCCAGAACTTCTGGTCCATAGTATTGCACAGATAAACCAAAAGATCAACCCCTTTTGCATAAATTTTGTCAAGTGTTTTTTTAACATGCCTGAACGATTTTGTAGCGGCCAATGCGCGCTCAAGTATAATAATGAATGGATGTTATAGCCCTCGACTCTCCACGCGGACCTGAAGCAGTCCGGCTGTCTGTGTCAAAATTGTTTGACGGAGGCATTATAGCGTATCCGACAGAAACTCTATACGGGCTGGGAGCCAAATATGATAACAATGCAGCATTGGCGCGCCTTTTCGAGCTTAAGCGAAGGCCCCGCGAAAGGACCCTCCCCATTATTATAGGCTGCGTGGAGCAACTCGAAATTCTCGCGAATGCCGTGAATGAGACAGCTGAAGGGCTGATCCGCAGATTCTGGCCGGGACCGCTTACGCTCGTTTTCGACGCCAAAAGCGGTCTGAATGAACATATTACCTGTAACGGCAAGATTGCGGTCAGAATACCGGGCAGGTCTTTTGCGCTTGATCTGGCGCGGTCTGCGGGTTTTCCAATTACGGCAACCAGTGCGAATATCTCGGGAGAACCCGCAGCCGGAAACATCTCTATGATCGAAACGTACTTCGACCACAAGCTCGATCTGGCCGTCGACGGCGGCGAAGCAATCGGCTCAGTGCCATCAACAATCGTGGATGTTACCGGGGAAACAGCTGTCGTCCTCAGAGAAGGGGCAATAAGCGCCTCCGTCTTATTCATGCGCTGATCTGTCAACAACCTGCTTTACTCAACAATCGTTCTCATTTTTATTCTCTCTCTTTTATTCAATTGGGCGTTCTCTTTTTGTAGATTCAATTCTGTACTAAGCAAACCTTTTAATACCAAGGTTTGGCAGAGTCAGTGCATTTTATTCAACGATCGTTTTAAAAAATAGAATGTTTACAAAAAAACAACTATCGTATATTTTTTTAATTTTTTTGTTGACAAGTTGTAAATTATCGTTTATAATTTTTTTCAGAGGTGAAATGAAAGAGTGCTGAAAAGTCTTTTTTCGTCATCTATTCGTGCTGATGTGCTGTCTCTTCTCCTGAACAGCCCGGATGAGCGTTTCTATGTACGCGAAATCGCGAAGCTACTCAGAAAGAACCCATCCGGCGTAAAACGAGAGCTCGACAAGCTGCAGGAGATGGGCATCGTCACTAGCGAAAAGGTAGCCAACCTCAAATATTTCCAGGCAGACAAGAACTCGCCGCTCTATTCCGAACTCAAGGAGCTAATAGCCAAATCGCAGGGATTGCCGGGCGCAATGAAAAGCCTCTTGCGCGCAAACGAAGTAAAGCTCGCCTTTATCTATGGTCCTTACGCGGCAGGGGAAGAGGCCGCAACAGTCGATCTGATCGTGATCGGCCCTTCCACCCCCGCGCTTCTGATAGGCTTACGTGACATCGAAAAGAAATTCGGCAAACGGATCAATTGCACCGTCATAGAAGAAGCTGATTACAAGCAGAAGAAAAGGAAAGATGCGGGCTTGAAACGCATCCTGTCCGAGAAGAGAATAACTCTGATCGGGCGGGCGTAGGCTTTTAAATTCACCGCGAGAACGGCAAAGTTCCTGTGGTGACGAAAGGGGGTGAACAGAATGGCGACAGCAAAAAAGGCTCCTGCAAAAAAGGCAGCTCCGGCGAAGAAAGCCGCCGCGAAGAAACCTGCAAAGAAGAAATAAGGATTGAAATTCGCAGCAAAACGGAATTTAGGGAATACCCGGAGTACAGTTTAGAAAACACCAGTGGATGGGTCAAACTGTGGGTATTCCCTCTTCTTTTTTATTTAGGTGTAGTTTAATACTCGAAGGTCTGGTTGGTCAACTTCTGAAACTACCTGGTAACAATCAGGTGAAAGAAGCAGTCTCTTAAGGAAATGAACGTTGGCGCTGTGGCCGGATTTCTCCATCACAATGTGTCCCTCGATCGGCATTCCGATCAATGAAAAGTCCCCAATGGCATCAAGTATCTTATGCCTGACAAATTCGTCTGTAAAGCGCAGTCCGCTTGCATTCAGGATTCCGTCGTCGCCGACTACAACCGCATTGTCAAGAGACCCTCCACGCGCAAGCCCGTTGGCCCTCAATCGTTCCAGGTCCTTCAAAAAACCGAATGTGCGCGCAGGCGCGATCTGGGCAGCAAAATTGGCCTCGTCCATATCAACAGAAAAATCCTGATTTCCCAAGAACTTATGGCTAAAGCTCATAAAATAGGAAAACCGTCTGCCATCATAAGGAAGCGCAACTATACGGCAATGGCTATCTTCGTAAGCCACAGGAGCAGTTATCCTGACATACGATATTTTTTTCGCCTGTTTGGCTATGCCTGCTTCCAATAATACAGATACAAGGTCGGTCGAGCTGCCATCCAACACAGGAACCTCAGGACCGTCTATATCCACAAAAAGGTTATCGATCCCCAAACCTGCAGCTGCGGCAAGCAGGTGCTCGACAGTTCGAACCTTTACTCCATCATAGCCGAGCGTCGTGGCAAAAGCCGTATCGATAACCGAATTTACCCCGGCGCGGATTATTGCGTCCCTGTCCGAACGAAAGAAGACAATCCCGGTGTCCCTTGGCGCAGGTTTTAGCCTGACCGTTGCATATTTACCGGTATGAAGACCGATGCCGTGGAAAAAGGCTTCTTTCTTTACTGTTCGCTGTAATCTCATCATAATGCCCTGACTACAAGCAATAAATATACCCGCAATCATTTCTTTAAATTTCAGGGAGTTGAGAATTAGGAATGTTGTTTTATTGCAAAAGTGTGTAACTTTTGAGACAATGCTGAGACGCTAGGAACGAACTTCTCCGCCAACTACTATCTCGTTGATCCTCAAAGTCGGCATGGCATCCGAAACCGGAACGCCCTGGGCGTCCTTACCGCACGTTCCTATTGAAAATCCGAGGTCCGTACCGATCATATCAATTGAGTTGAGCACTTCCGGACCGCTGCCGACCAAAGTTGCCCCTCTTACCAAATCGCCAACCTGACCGTTTTCGATAAGGTAACCTTCCTGAACGTCAAACACAAAGTCTCCAGTAACCGTATTTACCTGGCCTCCCCCCATCTTTTTTACCAGCAGCCCGTTCTCGACAGAGCTCAATATCGCATCAGGGCTGTCATTTCCGGGCGCAATGAACGTGTTCGTCATTCTGGGGATAGGTTTATTCTCATAAGACTCCCGGCGTCCGTTTCCTGTCGATTCAGTACCGTCCACACCCGCAGTGAATCTGTCATACATGTAATTTTCAAGAATGCCCTGCCTTACCAGCACATTGCGCCTTGAGGGCGTGCCTTCATCATCAAAGGCAAATGAGCCCCGCTTGTTAGGCAGCGTCGGGTCGTCAACAACAGTTATGATCGGCGACGCCACCGGTTGTCCCTTCTTGCCTGCATAAACTGAAAGTCCCCTTTGCGCCAGGTCCGCTTCGAGGCCATGGCCGATAGCTTCGTGTATCATCGTCCCCCCGGCTTCAGAGGATATAACGACCGGCATCCTGCCTCCAGGTGCCCGATCTGCGCGCAGCATTTTCACAGCCCTTTCGGCAGCCCTGCATGCTACTTCGCTGAACGGTCTGGATTCAAACAGCTCGAACCCTATCAAGCCTCCTTCTGTTTCGTATCCGGTCTGTATCTTTCCATCGCTGATCGCAATAACCTGGGCCATTGCAGTTGTATAGACCCTCTCATCCTCTGTAAAGAAATCGTCTGACGAATAAACCTTTACCTTCTGGATTGTGTCCCGGTATACAATATTTGCCTGCTTGACTGCATCGCTGAACTTTCGAGCCACTGCATCAGCCTCTTTAGCCATCGATATCTTCTTCGACATGGGCACTGCATCAGGAAGCAGCTCAATAGAAAACTTAGTCTCTGCGTAACGTCTTTTCAGATTGATAGTGTCGTACTTACCGGAAACTTGCCCAAACCTGCCCATAGCCACTTGAACTGTTTCAGCAAGATCGTCAAGCGCTTTCTTCGAAAAGTCATTGCCATAAGCATAGGCTGTTTTTCCATCTCTGATAAGCCGTACGCCGATTCCAGCAACCAATCCGGAAACAGCCTTCTCGATTCTGGCATCCTCGATCTGAATGACAGTGCTGTATCGCTGCTCGAAGAAAATATCGGCATAGTCACCGCCGCCGGAAAGCGCGCGATTTAAAAGATCTTCCATCAGACCTGCGTCCACGTTCAACTATCCTCCCGCTAAATATCATTCATAATACCACAGATCAGACGGGCCCTAATCTCGTGCATGGCTGTCGATGAGCAAAAAGGTGATCTTGAAACCGTTGAAGAAGACCTAATAAAATAGATAAATGGTTATAGGCGTAATTGGCGGAAGCGGCCTCTATGAAGTAGATGGACTTTCAATTTCAAAAGAGGTCTCTTTATTGACTCCTTTTGGCGAGCCTTCTTCAACATACAGAATAGGCAAGATCGGCAATATTGAATTGGCCTTTCTTCCGCGGCACGGTACGCCTCATTCTATCCCTCCACATAAGGTAAATTACAGGGCCAATATCTGGGGTTTCAAATCTCTCGGCGTAAACAGGATAATCTCGGTCAACGCCGTCGGCGGAATCAACAGGGACCTGCCGCCGGGAACCATTGTGTTGCAGGATCAGATAATCGACAGGACATCGGGGCGCCAGCAGACCTTTTATGATTCTGACAAGGTCGTCCACATTGACTTCACCGATCCGTACTGTAATGAGATGAGGGAACTCTGCATTGCCGCAGCTGCAGAAAGCTCGATTGCCGTGCAGAATTCGGCCACATATATATGCGTCAACGGGCCACGGCTTGAAACAGCTGCTGAGATCAGGTTCTTTGCCGACAATGGTGCAGACATCGTCGGCATGACCGCAATGCCTGAAACATCTCTGGCCAGAGAGCTCGAAATCTGTGTCCTGGGCGTGTCGGTTGTCACGAATTATGCAGCCGGTATTGTTGCAGCGCACAAACTCACTGCCAAAGAAGTAGTCGAGAAAATGAAGGATTCTACTGCCCTCATAAAAAGGCTGCTCTCGGCCTTGGTTCCAAAGTTACCAGAGGCGCGCTCATGTCCATGCAGCAACGCGCTCAAAGACGCAGGCCTGTAATCACGCCGGCCTGAATGGAAGCATATATACGCCTACCCGTTAATTGACAGATGCTTATTGCTCTAATTATTATAGTTAGTTAGCTTTTCTTGTTTATTTTCGCTTCATTTTTGTCGTTGCCGGTCTCCTGACCGATTAAATTATTTCAGTTGCACTCATAGATTGCGGAGGGCTTCATGTCAGGACATTCCAAATGGTCCCAGATAAAACACAAAAAGGCCAACACTGATGCAAAGAAAGGCAAGGCCTTTACGAAGATAGTAAAGGAAATCACCGTGGCCGCACGTTCAGGCGGCGACCCTGACGGCAATCCGCGCCTTCGCCTTGCCATCGAAAAGGCAAAGGAAGTAAACATGCCTTCGGATAATATAAAGAAAGCCGTTATGAAGGGAACAGGAGAGCTGCCGGGCGTGACCTATGAAGAGATAATATACGAGGGGTACGGTCCCGGAGGCGCCGCGATCCTTCTTGATGTTCTGACAGACAACAAGAACAGGACCGTTTCGGAAATACGACACCTGCTTTCGAAGCATGGCGGCAATCTTGGTGAGGCGGGCTGCGTCGCCTGGATTTTCGACAAAAGAGGATATATCCTGGTCGAAAAGACGAAGGTTGACGAGGACACTCTCATGTCTGTTGCCCTCGACGCCGGCGCCGAGGATTTGAAGAACGACCCTAAAGAGGACAATTACGAGATTATCACCACCCCTGAAAACCTTGATGCAGTCAGAAATGCAATCATGGCAAAAAACATTGATGTATCCCTCGCAGAAGTCACGATGCTTCCGAAGAATTATGTTCCGCTCGAAGGCGGAGCTGCCGAGCAGATGATTAAGCTGATCGATGTGCTCGAAGATCATGAGGACATACAGAACGTTTACGCCAACTTCGACGTAGCAGACGAAACTCTCAATACGTGATATATCTTCTTCCGAGTGCTATTGACAGCTTCAATCGTAACGGTAGATTATAAATGACATCCATGTTCGAGCCGATACGCATCACATTCAAGCGCAAGTTTCTGGCAGGACTAGTCATAACCGTTCCAGTTACGCTGACCGCAGTTGTCATAGCAACTCTGTTCAAGTTCATAGACGGGATACTCGGGCAGTTTTTCGACATATTCCTTGGACGCCATATCGCCGGACTTGGGTTTATCGCCGCTGTCGGCATCATCTTCCTCGTAGGGATAATATCGACCAACGTCTTCGGAAAGCGGGTACTGGGCGTCGTCGAGTATGTTTTTCTCAACATACCAGTTTTCAAGAGCATCTATACATCGATCAAGCAACTGGTAGATGCATTCTCTCCTGACGGCAAGGGGGCTTTCAGCAAATTTGTAATTGCTGAATATCCGCGCATCGGTTGTTATTCATTCGGCTTCCTGACTAAAGAATGCTCCATACGATCCTCAAACGGCGAGACGAAATTGAAAGCGGTATATATACCCACCAACAACCTCTACATGGGAGAGATTATTCTGCTGGATGACAAAAGCATAATTTATACAAACATTCCGATCGAGGAAGGGATCCGCATTGTGTTATCTGGAGGAATTGCCGCGCCAACGTCAATAACCGCTGCAAGGGAGGTAGCCTAGTGGGACTCTGCACTATTATTCTGGCTGCCGGTCTCGGGACCAGGATGAAATCTCTGACACCTAAGGTTTTGCACACTATAAACGGCAGGCCGATTCTCCAGCACGTTATAAATGCCGTCAGAGCGCTGAAGCCTGATCATATAGTTGTGGTTGTAAGCCCTGGAAGCGACAGCATACGTCAAGCACTTAAAGATGAAAAGATCTACTTTGCAGTGCAAAAGGAACCGAAAGGCACGGCTGATGCGCTTAAGGCGGGTTTGCGTCAGCTCGGCAGGTTGAAACCGGAAGGCAGCACCGTTCTCGTCCTTAGCGGAGATACACCCCTGGTCAGCCCATCCACCCTGAAGCATCTGATCAACGTCCACAAGAGAAAGAAGGAATCTCTTTCAATCTTGTCCTTTGTCGCCAGGGGCGATCACGCATACGGCCGGATTATCCGGGACCGCGGTAAAGTTACGGCTATTGTGGAGGACAAAAACGCTGACTCCGAGCAGAAGAAGATCATGGAGGTAAATAGCGGCATTTACGCCATAAAGCCAGATGCTCTCTTACTGCTCAAGCACATCAAAATGAACCCTCTGAAAAAAGAATACTATCTGACGGACATCGTGGGCCTGGCGGCCGGCAAGGGACATCGCATAGGTTCATATATGCTAGGGGAGGAAACTGAGTTAACGGGCATCAATACCAGGAGGGAACTAAGTCTCGCCGGTTTGTACCTCAGGGACCGAATTGTTTCGCAATGGATGGACAACGGAGTATCTTTCATCGATCCCAAAACTGTTATCATCGACCCCGACGCCGTAATCGGCCCTGATACAATCATATACCCGAACGTAATCATTGAAGGAAAAAGTTCCATAGGTCGCCAATGCACGATTTACCCTAATTCCCGGATATCTGAAAGCGCTGTCGGGGACAGTGTAACTGTCAAGGATTCAACGGTCATAGAATCTTCAACCGTCCTGCAGGGTGCTTCGGTCGGGCCCTTTGCTCACCTCAGGCCGGGCTCTTTAATAGGCCGCTCCGCAAAGATAGGCAACTTTGTCGAGATAAAGAAATCGGTAATCGGCGACGGCTCCAAGGCTTCCCATCTGAGTTATCTCGGGGATTCAGAGATAGGCGATAATGTCAATATAGGCGCGGGTACGATCACCTGCAATTATGACGGGGTAAATAAATTCAGGACTGTAATAGAAGAAGGCGTCTTTATAGGCAGCGATACCCAGCTCGTCGCCCCGGTTAAGGTCGGCAAAGGGGCTTATGTCGGGGCCGGTTCTACCATTACAAAGGATGTCCCGCCGGCTGCACTTGCTGTTTCCCGAACGCCGCAGAAGAATGTCGAAGGCTGGGCTGCAGCAAAAACCAGGGAGAAGAACAAGCACGGATCAAAATAGATCGCTATTTTGCAGTTTATTACCTTCGGAGGAGGAGTCAATATGTGCGGCATCATTGGATACATAGGCTACAGGAAGGCTATCCCGATAGTGATGGAGGGCTTGAAAAGGCTCGAGTACAGAGGATATGACTCCGCCGGCATCGCATACTTTGACGAGGGTGATATAAACGTCAAGCGCTGCAAAGGCAAGATTCAGCAGCTTGACTCGATCGTCGATGCCCAAAAGATAGACAGCACGGCTGCCATAGGTCACACGCGATGGGCGACGCATGGGAAACCATCGGACGAAAACGCTCATCCGCACAGATCCGACGGCATTGTTCTCGTCCATAACGGCATAGTTGAAAACTATGTAGAGCTCAAGCACAAATTGCAGGCAGAGGGCTATGTGTTCAAGTCGCAGACCGACACCGAGGTCTTATGCCATCTGATCAACAAATATACGCCGGGCAGGTCTCTTGAAGATGCAGTGCGTGCTGCGCTGAAAGATGTGCATGGAGCATACGCCTTCGCGGTAATGGACAAGCGGGAGCCCGACAAGATCGTTGCCGTAAGAAAGGAAAGCCCGCTGGTACTGGGCCTTGGGGAGAATGAATATTTCCTGGCTTCTGATGTGCCCGCGTTTCTGAGCTATTCAAGAGAGGTCATATTCCTCGACAACAACGAGATGGCCGTCATGCACAGGGACGGAATATTAATTACCGATTTCGACGGAACACCTGTCAATAAGAATGTTGTGACAATATCATGGAGCCCGTCCATGGCCGAGAAAGGCGGATACCGCCACTTCATGTTGAAGGAGATTAACGAACAGCCGAGGTCGATTGCCGACACCATAAGGGGCCGGGTCTTCCCTGAAAAAGGCGAAGTTTCGCTGGAAGAGTTCGGGCTGAACGCCAAAGCCATCTCCAAGATCGACAAGATCTTCATCGTGGCATGCGGCACTTCCTACCATTCAGCTATCGTCGGGAAATATATAATAGAGGAGCTGGCGCGAATCCCGGTGGAAGTCGATATTGCGTCCGAATTCAGATATCGCACGCCAATCATCGGCAAGGGAACGCTTTTCATCTCCATCACGCAATCCGGCGAGACGGCAGATACCCTCGCTGCAATGAGGGAGGCCAGGAGACTTGGCGCTTCCGCACTTACGATCTGCAATGTTATCGGCAGCACCGCATCCAGAGAAGCCGACTATGTGTTTTATACACATTCCGGACCTGAAATAGGAGTAGCTTCGACAAAGGCCTTCTCCGCCCAGATTGTCGCACTTTATATGCTGGCAATTGCCTTCGGCAGAAACAGGGGTTGCATAGATGCAGCTGCTGCGACTGCTTTAATCGACGATCTGCTCCGCCTACCGGGAAGTATCGAGGCAGCCCTTGAACTGGACAGCCATATATTGTCGATATCGAAAGAACTTTTTAAGGCAAAAGACTTTCTGTATCTTGGCAGGGGAATACAATTCCCCATTGCCATGGAAGGGGCACTTAAATTAAAAGAGATATCCTACATACATGCGGAAGGATACCCGGCGGGCGAGATGAAGCACGGCCCCATAGCCCTTATCGACGAGGAACTGCCTGTAGTCGTGCTCGCACCGGCAGACCATCTTTTTGAAAAAGTCTTGTCCAACATGGAGGAAGTAAACAGCAGGGGCGGCATTCTGCTGACCCTTGCAGACAGGAATCATGAAACCATAAACAAGTTGTCGCGCCATTCGATCCTTATGCAGGGAAGCAATACTTACCTTAACACGGTTATATTCACCGTTCCCCTTCAGCTCCTGGCGTATCATATCGCTGTGTTAAGAGGCTGTGACGTAGACCAGCCGAGGAACCTGGCCAAGAGCGTAACAGTAGAGTAGCTCCGGTTCTTTGTTTTCTGCGTTCGGCCCTGCCCTTTACAGGGGCCTGTATGGTATAATTTAAGGAGACGAAAATGGCTAAAGACGTGTTACTAGAGGAACTAAATCCCCAGCAAAGAGAAGCCGTTCTTCATTCTCAGGGCCCGTTGCTAATACTTGCCGGCGCGGGAAGCGGAAAGACCCGCGTCATTGGCTGCAGATTTTCTTACCTCGCCAAGAAAAAGAAGCATTCTCCTTCATCCATACTGACCGTAACTCTTACCAACCGGGCCGGCGAGGAAATGAAGGAAAACATTTCCAGACATCTGGATTGTGACCACAGGCAGAACTGGATAGGTACGTTTCATTCACATTGCAACAGGATCCTCAGAAAAGAGATAAAGGCCCTTGGATTCAAGCCTGACTTCGTTATTTATGATGAAGATGACCAGAGCTCTCTAATCAGGCACATATTGAAGGAGTTCAACATATACGAAGCCCTTTACAAGGGCGTTGCCTCTCGTATCAGCATACTGAAGGCGTCGCTTATCAGCCCCGAGGATTTCCTGTCCCAGGGCGACGGGTTCAGCTTTGATGAAAAGCTAGGCAGGGTGTACCTCAGATATCAGGATGAACTGAGGCGCTCAAATTCGCTGGACTATGATGATCTTGTCATGCTGACAGTCAGACTTTTCAAGGAAAATCCCAAGGTGCTTCATAAATATCAGGCGATGTTCCCGGCTATTCTGGTGGATGAATTCCAGGACACCAATCGGGCGCAGATGAAGCTGCTGCAGCAGCTGACGGGAAAACAGAAGAACCTGTGCGTAGCCGGCGATGATGACCAGAGCATCTATAAATCCAGGGGCTGCGATATATGCAATATACTGAATTTCGAAAAGGAGTTTCCGGGGACCAAGGTCATAAAATTAGGACGCAGCTACCGCTCTTCCGGCAACATACTAAAGGTCTCTTCCTCGGTCATTGCCAAAAATATACAGAGGAAACCCAAAAATCTCCAGACTGAAAATCTGTGCGGTGAGAAGGTCTGTTACTGCAACCTGGGGACGGAAGATGACGAGGCAAAATATGTGTCCCGCGCGATCAAAGATCTGTACCTGAAGAGCAATTTCGAATACAACAATTTCGCCGTATTTTACCGCGCCAACCTTCAAACAAAGGCTTTGGAGGACGCGCTGCGCGAGGAAAACATTCCATACCAGGTGATCGGCGGCGTAAACTTTTATCACCGCAAAGAAGTGAAAGACATACTTGCTTATATGCGTCTGGCGCTCAACAATAATGACAACGTAAGCCTGCGCAGGATCATCAACAGCCCGCCCCGAGGAATAGGCTCCACCACCATATCTAAGATAGAACAGGAAGCCAAGAAGAATTCTCTAAGCCTGTTCAGATCGTTAAAGTCGATGCTTCAGGCCAATGCCGTTGCAGCATCTTTCAAGGACAAGCTCGCCGATTTCGTCAGGACAATCGAGGAATTTTCTGCCCGTTCTTACAGGGGCGCATCCGACATGATCAAGGATATCGTGGAGAAGACCGGCTACCTGGACGAACTTGAAGAGGAGAGGATTCAGTCAATACTGCAGCTTGCATCATCAGCAGAAAATATTCCGCCGCGGGACTTTATCGACCGAATATCCCTGACCACTCCCAACGATGATACCCCGTCCGGGGGCGCGGTTACCCTTATGCCGCTGCATAACGCAAAGGGCATGGAATTTCCGGTAGTCTTCATCATCGGCATCGAGGAAGGCATTTTACCGTATTTCAAGGCCTTCGACAATGCCGCGGAAATGCAGGAAGAAAGGCGTCTGTTCTACGTAGGCATGACCCGCGCCAGAAACATGCTGTACATGAGCAGCGTAAAGAGAAGAAGGGTTTACTCCAAGATACAGGAGCAGGAGCCGTCAAGATTCTTTTCTGATATGCCGAAGGATTGCTGTATATGGGTCGAGCGCTACCAGCAAAAGGAGAAGGCCGTCATGTCTCCGCTGCTTCAGTCTGCTGCAAGGAAGACGCCATCCTTTATCGTCGGTTCGCGGGTAAAACACCCAGCGTGGGGCGTAGGCATAGTTAGAGACTGCTGCGGTGAGGGAGAGGAAGCCAAGGTCACCGTCAATTTCCCCGGCATAGGCCTGAAACGACTTGCAGCGAAGCTGGCCAACCTGGAGAGGATCTGATATGAGATTATCCCTTGAAGAAGTCAGGCATATTGCGCAACTTTCCCGTCTTGCCCTGTCGGAAGGCGAGGCGGAGCTGTACGCTCCTCAGTTGAGCAAAATTATAGATTATGTTGAACAGCTCAACAATCTCGATACGTCTGATATTGAACCCACGTCTCACATCATTTCGCTGAACAATGTAATGGCTGATGATGTCCCAGGTACATCTCTGCCGCGTGCCGAAGCATTGAGGAATGCACCGGATTCGACCGAGAAGTTTTACCGTATCCAAAAGATAATCGAATAACAGTTGCCGGTCGCGGATAAGACAAAAAGGAGATCCAAGCATGTTCCGCTGCTTTCTCAGATCGAAGATACATCTCGCAACAGTAACTGAATCGAACCTTGCATATGAAGGAAGCATCACCATCGACCAGGACTTTATGGACATGGTTGCGATACTGCCCTATGAGCAGGTGATGATCAGCAACATGAATAACGGCGAGCGCTTTGAAACTTATGTCATACCCGGAAAGCGCGGTTCGCGCGAGTTCTGCCTGAACGGTCCCACTGCCCGCAAGGGCGCAGTAGGCGACCGGATAATTATCTTTTCCTATTGCTGGATCGACGACCACGAGCAGATGAAGAACTTCAAGCCGACCATAATCAAGCTCGATGACAAGAACAATCCTGCTTAGCCTCTCTGCTTCTTAGTTCCGTGCGAGCCATAACGATAATCGTGACAACGTTGATTATCCCGGCGATGATCGCCGGTGCGCCTGCATACGCAACGGAATCCCTGAGCGTTAAAGGTCATCCCTCGTCGGCGGGGACTGCCCCGAAGAGGCTTGCGGTTGGAGTAATCACGGAGATAAAGGACTCATCTCTGACCGTCAAGGTCTACAACACCGAACATGTCGTCAAGATAGACGACAAAACCAGACTAACGCGCAACGGCAAACCGGCAGCATTGTCCGACCTTAAGACAGGAATGCCCGTAAAGATAACCTTCGTCGAACGTTCGGGCCACAAAGTTGCAACCGTTGTAGATATACGTTCGGCGGCAGAGTGAACATCAAGGCAAGGGCTCAGGTCCTGTACTCGGCGTTGATCTTGACATAGTCCTCGGTAAGGTCGCATGTCAGCACCTTGGCGCAGCCTTTGCCCATATGGAGGTCGATCACGATCACGACCTTCTTACCCATAAGCCGTTCGTTTGCCTCTTTGTCGACGCCGGTGGCCAGGCCGTTCTTTGCGACCAGAAGACCGTTCAGGTATATGTCTGTCTTTTCTTCTTTCAGTTTTATTCCCGAATAACCAAGCGCAGCCATAAGCCTGCCCCAGTTGGCGTCATTGCCGTAAATGGCTGTCTTTACAAGCAGTGAATTGGCCACGGTAAACGCGCCCTCCTCAGCCTCCTTTTCGCTCCGGGCATTCCTGACCTCGACCTCAACCAGTTTCGTCGCGCCTTCGCCGTCTCTGACGATCATCTCGCTTAGTTCGTAAGCCAGTTCGGTAAGTGCACCCGTAAATATCCCGTACTCCCTTGATTTGATCTTTATCTCATCGTTTCCGACCGCGCCGTTCGCCATGATCAGCACGGTATCGTTTGTTGACATGTCGCCGTCGATGGTTATCCTGTTGAACGACCTGCCCACCGCCTGTCGCAGGGCCGCGTCAAGGGCCTTCTGTCCTATGGCCGCATCGGTGATGACAAATGAGAGCATGGTCGCCATGCTCGGCTGAATCATCCCGGCGCCCTTGCAAATACCGGTGATGGTGATCATCTTGCCGCCAACGTTCTTCCTTTTCGAGACGATCTTCGGAAACGTGTCGGTAGTCATAATGGCTGCAGCGACATCATCGAAAGCGGCCGTCCCAAGTCCTTCTGCCAGGAAGCCTATCTGCGGCCTGATCCTTTCCATCGGCATGGGAGTCCCTATTACTCCGGTCGAGCAGACATATACCGATTCGCTCTTTATTCCCCGCTGTCCGGCCACGATCCTGCCCATTTCGACGGCATCCTTCATGCCCTGAGCGCCGGTGCAGGCATTGGCGTTGCCGCTGTTTATGATCACGGCCCTCCCTCTGCCCTTTTTAATAAGCTTCATGTCGAGCCTGACCGGGGCCGCCTTGACACTGTTGGTTGTAAACATCCCGGCCATTGCCGCTTCTCTTTCTGAATAAATGAGAGCGAGATCTTTCCTGCCCGGCTTCTTTACGGCAGCCTCTACCGTCGAAAAAAGAAACCCCTTCGGCACTGCGGTCTTCCTAGTGGTTATGGACATAACGCCAATCCCTCCAATGCGGCAGTCTCTTCTAACCCGAGCATGATATTCATATTCTGCACCGCCTGCCCCGACGCGCCTTTCACAAGATTATCAATCGAGGACACCGCAACCAGTGTATTGGTCCTCTCGTTGATCCTGAGGCCGATAAGGCAGTAGTTGCTGCCCCTGACATGCTTTGCGTTGGGATAGAAACCCTCTTCGAGAATCCTTACGAAGGGCTCTTTTGCATATTTCCTGTTATAAAGCTCAATCATCTTTACAGTGCTGATCTTCTTCGTAAGCCTGGCATATGTAGTCGTCACTATGCCCCTATCCATCGGGACCAGATGCGGCGTAAAATCGATCAATATCTTCCTGCCTGCGATGTCGGATAATATTTGTTCGATTTCGGGTGTGTGCCTGTGCACACCTACCCCGTACGCTTTGAAACCGTCATTTACCTCGCAGAAAGACACCGCGACGTCCGACTTCCTGCCTGCGCCCGAAACGCCTGACTTGGAATCGACGATTATGCTTCCCGGATCGATGAGGCCCTCCTTCAGGGCCGGATTGAGGGCCAATATGGCGCTAGTCGGATAACAGCCCGGGTTGGCGATCAGGCGCGATTTCCTGATAGCCTTCCTGTAAAGTTCGGGAAGCCCATAAGCGGCCTTTTTAAGAGTATCGGGATGATGATGTGGCGTCTTGTACCACTCTTCATATACATCCGGGTCCGACAACCGAAAATCAGCCGAGAGATCGATCACCTTCTTTCCCCGCTGATGAAAGAAACTTACCGCCTCCTGCGAGGCTGCATGAGGCAGGGCCATAAAGAAAAGGTCCGCCTTTGATAAGAGCATCTCCTTTTCCATGGGCTCGTACACCAGACTATTATATTTGACCAGATGAGGGAAAAGGTCGGTCACCCTCTTGCCGGCGGACTTCCCGGATGTAACCGTGGTTATTACAACGCCGGGATGACCGGACAATATCCTCAGAAGCTCCGAGCCAGTATAGCCGCTACCTCCGCAAATCGCCACCTTCACCATAAATTATCCACCTTTCGGAATAAAAAAGCCCGCACATGGCGGGCCTTGTTCTTTATTTACAGGTCTGATAAATTCTATTGACCTATTCTTACCTCTTCGAGAACTGGAACCTTGCCCTTGCGCCCTTCTGCCCGAACTTCTTTCTCTCGACTTCTCTAGGGTCTCTGGTCATCAGGCCTTCCTTTTTAAGCTTGGTCTTCAGGTCAGAATCGACAACCACGAGTGCTCGGGCAATGCCATGTCTCAATGCTCCTGCCTGGCCGCTCAATCCGCCTCCAAGAACATTCGCATTCACATCATACTTTCCGATAGTGCCGGTCACATGAAGGGGCTGCCTGATGATCATCCGCAGTGTCTCCCTCGGGAAATAGGTATCCACATCCTTATCATTCACGATGATCCTGCCCGTGCCGGGGGTCATCACCACTCGGGCAATCGATCTCTTTCTTCTCCCTGTTGCGCTGTAATTAATGGCAGCCATTTCTTTTAATGCTCCTTATTTCGTAATTTGTATAAGTTCCGGTTTCTGAGCGGCGTGGCCGTGTTCGGCTCCTGCGTAAACCTTCAGCTTCTTCAGCATGGCCCTGCCCAGCCTGTTCTTGGGAAGCATTCCCCAGACGGCATCCTTGATCACTCTGTCGGGAGCGGTGCCCAACCGGTCCTTGAGGCTTTCTTCCTTAATATGTCCTATATATCCCGTATGACTGTAATATTTTTTATCCTCAAGCTTATTGCCTGTAACCTTAATCTTGTCTGCGTTTATTACAATGACAAAATCGCCCGTATCGACATTAGGCGTAAATATTGCCTTGTTCTTGCCCCTCAGGTAGTCGGCAACCTTGGTTGCCATCCTGCCCAGCACAACATCCTTTGCATCGACAAGATACCATTTGCGCTGGATATCTTCTTTCTTTGCGAACTTCGTCGTCTTCATCCTTTTTCACCTTCCTGAATATGCTCAAGCTGAGCAATCGAAAAAATCGTTATAAGTTAAATAAGATAATCTAAATTGCTGATAATTGTCAACATTCCCTGCAGCTTGCTATAATAACATGAATGAAAAGCGCTCTTACCATAGCGGGGTCGGACCCCACCGGGGGCGCGGGTTTGCAGGCCGACATAGGTGTGTTCAGACGCCTTGGCGTTCACGGCCTTTCAGTAACCGCCGCCCTGACTGCCCAAAATACGCGAGGTGTGGACGCCATCTTGGGCGTCGAGGCCCCGTTCATCGAGGCGCAGCTGAATTCCCTGCTCAACGATATTCGTCCGGATGCGTTGAAGACCGGCATGCTGTATTCCGTTGCTGCTGTCAATGCGGTCGTTCGTACCATAAGGGGATTTGATCTCGAAAACCTCGTTATCGATCCGGTAACCATATCTTCGTCAGGCAGGCCGCTAATCGAAAACGGCGCTTTGGAGGCGGTCAAAAGAGAACTATTCCCTCTCGCAAGGGTGATTACGCCTAATATCTACGAGGCATCGGCGCTCTCTGGCGTTAATGTTATGGACGAGCAGAGCATGGAGCAGGCATCCATTGTACTCAGTAAAACCGGGCCGGAAGCCGTAATCATAACGGGGGGGCATTTGGAAAACGAAACCTTGGATCTAATTTATTATGACGGGAAAATTTATAAATTGAGGACAAAGAAAATGCACGGTGAATTTCACGGAACCGGTTGCACCTTCTCGGCCGCTATCACGGCATATCTCGCCAAGGATTCAACTATTATCCATGCTGCGGAAAAGGCCAAGGCCTTTGTACACGACTCTATTGTAAAGGCACGTTCCTTTGGCAAGGGCATGAAACTTCTCAATGTCTAAAGCAAGGACTTTTTTTCAGTGCCAGGCCTGTGGTTACAGCAGCCCAAAATGGCTCGGTAAATGCCCCGACTGCGGAACATGGAACAGCTTTTCCGAAGAGAGGCAATCGCCGAAGTCGCTCAAATCACTTTCTGAGGGCAATTCCGGACCGATGCCGCTGAATGCAGTCAACGGTGGCAGCGAAAAGCGTGTTTCGATCGGCATAGCCGAATTCGACAGGGTACTGGGCGGCGGGCTGGTCGACGGCGCAGTCATATTGATAGGCGGCGACCCCGGCATCGGCAAATCCACGATTATTCTGCAGGCGATGTCCCGCATTGCTTCCCTGATGGGCACAGTTTTATATGTTTCCGGCGAAGAGTCGCCCGAACAGATTAAGATCAGGGCAGAAAGACTCTCGGTGAATTCCGACAAGATCATGCTGTTGCCGGAAACGGTGGTCGAACATGTATTGGCGGCTGCCGACAAACTGAAGCCGTCTGCGATTGTTGTGGATTCGATCCAGACGGTCTATACGGAAGAGATATCTTCAGCCCCGGGCTCAGTGGGTCAGATACGCGAGTCTGCTGCGAAAATGATGTTTTACGCCAAGAGATCGGGAACTCCGGTATTTCTCATCGGACATGTGACAAAGGAGGGCGCAATCGCAGGGCCCCGCGTTTTGGAGCACCTTGTAGATACAGTCCTTTATTTCGAAGGCGACAGAGGACACCCCTTCCGCATACTTAGAACAGTGAAGAATCGATTCGGATCAACTAATGAGATAGGCGTATTCGAGATGACCGATGGCGGACTCAGAGAGATAACAAATCCTTCAGAGCTGTTTCTCTCCGAGAGACCCCTTGATACTTCCGGGTCCGTAGTAATAGCAAGCATTGAGGGAACGCGCCCGCTTCTGGTGGAATTGCAGGCCCTTGTCTCGCCAACCACCTTCGGGATGCCCCGCAGAACAAGCATGGGCATAGACTTCAACAGGCTGAACCTGCTCATAGCTGTCCTCGAAAAGAAAGCCGGTATACATCTTGGCGGCATGGATGTCTTCATCAATGTCGTCGGCGGATTGAAGATCGTCGAGCCTGCCGCCGATCTCGGCATCATTGCGGCGATGGTCTCGTCGTTCAGGGAGTCGGCTATCGACCCCCAGACCTTCGTTTTCGGCGAGATAGGATTATCCGGCGAAGTAAGGGCTGTCGCGCAGGGCGAAGCTCGAATCAGGGAAGCGGCAAAAGTGGGGTTCCAACGGGCGATAGTGCCGGCAGGCAACGCCGAAAGATTGAAAGGCAGTTTTGGTCTGACTATTTCAGGAGTGAGGAATATAGATGAAGCTATTGAACATATCGGAATATAAAAGACAGGGCTCAGGAAACAGGGGGCAGGAGTCAGAAGTCAGAAGTCAAAAGAACAAGCAGATTGGGTTTTCTTCTCGTCTGTTGACTTCCGGCTTCCGGGTTCTGGCGACCGTCTGCTGCATTCTTCTGGTATCCTGCGCAGCTCCAAGACCGGCGGAGATGCCTTCTCACAAAGGGGTTACGCTTGACGAAGCGCTCGCGCAGTATAGAAAGATATCGACGGTAAACACCGTGGTAGCTTTGGAGTATGAAAAGAATGGGACGATCATGAGCGGCGACGCGTCGCTTGCAGTATCGCCCGACAAGCTTGCCCTCAGAATTTATTATCTCGGATTTCTCCAGGGCGAAGTCTATGAGGAGAACGGAAATATCAGGAGCAAACCCAAGATCGACAAAAACAAAAGTCTCATTCTTGTCGATGGGCTAAAAAACAGCCTATTCTGGTGGAACATTACAGACTATGAGGTGCTGGACAGGAACGATTCCTATGAACTCCGCAATGGTCAGCGAAAGGTGCTTGTCAATAAAGAGAGCCTTCTGCCTGTCGAGCAGACGATCCAGCTCGAAGACGGCGATATCATCTCGATCAATTACGGCACACCTGCAAGGATTGCCCCTGAAGATGCGAAAGATATCGCCGGTGATTCCCCTCTGTCCTGGTATCCGTCGGCAGTGAAGATACAACTCAGGAACTACATCGTCAGGATCAACGTGAAGTCATACTCCATAACCAGATAGGCTGTCCATGGCTAAGAAATCACTCGGCCAGCACTTTCTATTTGATCCGGCAATAATCTCGCGCATAGTCGATGCATCAGGGGTCACTGCTGATGACACTGTTGTAGAGATAGGACCGGGCCCAGGCGCCATGACGCGCATTCTCGCATTCAGGGCGAAACGATTGATCGCCATAGAACTGGATGATGAATTATATATGCGGTTGCTGGCTGAGTTCGAGAATGTAGCAAAGGTGGAGCTGCATCATGCCGACGCGCTGAAATTCGATTTCGCTTCCATAGGCTTGCCATTCAAAGTTGTGGCAAACATACCTTATTACATAACTACCCCTCTGATATTCGCACTCATGGATGCCAAACCACTGCTCCGCTCCATGACTCTGACGATCCAGAAAGAGGTCGCCGCGCGGATAGTCGCAAAGCCGGGCTCAAAGGATTACGGAGTACTCTCGCTTTCGGTTCAATATTTCGCAGACGCAAGGCTGGAGTTCATTGTGCCTGCCTCGGCCTTCAGGCCTGTTCCCAAGGTGGACTCAGCGGTTATAAGGATCGATGTGCTGGAAAAGCCTGCTGTGCAGGTCTCAGATGAGGCCCTGTTTTTCAGAATAGTCAGGGCCGGATTTTCGCAGCGCAGGAAGACGCTTGCGAATGCACTGAAGCCGCTTTTCCCCGATATCAGGCAGGTAATCATCGGTGCCGAAATCGATCCTGTCAGACGGGCAGAGACATTGAGCATGGAGGAATTTGCAAGACTTGCCGACGAGGTTGGAAGGATATAGGGGCGTTGCACGCAACGCCCCTACTGGCTGCTATTTGCCGCCTTTTTCGATACTCAGATTCTTTGTGACTTTCTGCCACAATTGGGAATTGCCTTCATCTTCCTTCTTGCCGTAAGGCAGATACCAGAGCTCAACCTCGACGGTAAAGTCGTTGGCTATTATATCTCTGGCCAGCTTGCCTTCCTTCATCGACTCATTGTAAACGGGGATATAGAACTTCTCGGTCACGGTCCTCAACGGCGGCAGACTCGTGTCTCGGAGTATCCCGCTCTTTTCGTAAGGGCCTCGGCCCATTTTGTCGCCAATACCGAACTGCAGTGGGATAGGCATGTAAATGCGTTGATCCTTGAAAAACACCTTTCCGTCTTTTGTCTTCGCGGTCACATACAGGACCACCCGGTTAGGCGTCGGTCAGCCGTCGGGGATCGCATGTCCCGCCTTGTTGAAAAGATCGACCTGAACGGAAGCCGCTGGCGTCGTCGTTACAACATCGCGCCACTGATATGCCATCGCCTCGACCTTCATATCCACTGCCATTGGCCCCATAGCGCGATAGCTCTGCATATTGTGGCCGAGCTTTGATTTCTTCATGTGGCATTCCTGGCAATTCTCAGTTCCGCCTTCGGGCCTATATGCAAAATTATAGCTTCCGTAAAGCGTAGCGCACTGCGTCGGCTCATCAAGATCGAAGTTCGGACCCTGGCCATGACACTGCCCGCAAAGGATGGCTTCCTTCATGTAGGGGCTCTTCTTCATCTTCGGAAAGTCGGGCGATGCATGTTCGCCGTCTTTGCTGCCATAGACGGCACCCTTATCCGGATTCCCGAATTTCCATTTGTGCACAATCGCATTTCGTTGATGACACACCGTGCAGCCGATATTCAGCTTCTGCAGGTTTTGCGCCGCCTGATCTTCAGGCTCCTTGAAAGCGTAAAGGTTCTTGACAATCTCCTGTGCAACGCTGTCTTCAGCCTCGATCAGCTGAGGCAGATGGCACTTCGCGCAAATCATCAAATGCTTGATGCCGACATCTTTTGGGTCTTTAACTCCTGATGAAGGCCAATCCTTAAGCCCGTTCTCGATGGTCGTCTTTATGGTGGCGGCTGTTCTTCCGACTTCAGCCGGACCAAAGATTGACCGGGCATGCAGCGACTTCGACCATTCCGTATAGATCTCGGCATGGCAGTCCTTGCATGAGCCCGAGTCATACATCTTCGCAAGCTCATCAATGGTCTTCGCCTTCTTCATCACATCACCCTGTGCGCCGAAAACGGAAAGCGGCACCAGGACAAGCAGAACGACGAAAAGCAGTTTCAGAAATCTCATTGTACCCTCCTTTCTTAATGATGGCAGAGAATCCCTGCGCGTTTGATACTATAATTCTACTGAAATAGGCATCAGGAATCTATAACTAATATGCATACTCATAGCCATTACTAATACATGCTATTTGCGTTTGGCATATAAAAACCTGGTTTGCAATATTCCGGTTGAAGTCGACATATTGTCTAAGACATCCGCGGCAGCCGCAGGACATCAATGTCTGAATGCTCCGTTTCTGTATGCCGCCTCCATTTCTTCAAAGTGTTTCCGGGCTCCGACTTTGGGGATAGAGAAATCGCCCTTAAGAATCCACATATTCGACAGTTTCTTCAGGCCGTCCGGCAGTGGTTCCGCTTCGGTTCCAGGGGGAAAAACAACTCGGAGGCTTTTTTCATCGGCAACAACAGTGTATGTGCCGGCGCCGACATCCTTATACGAGCCTTCGCTGTATGGAGTCGTTATCGTTTGCGAGGTTGAATCATGGCAGCTCCCGCAGCTTCTCGATTTTCCGGTTGCATGCGTAACGCGGTCCACGTTCAACCAAGCCATCGTATCGTGATCCTTGTCGTCGAGATTTCGGACAAGCCCTGTAATCGCATAAGAGTCATTCGAAAAATAAAGTCTGTCGATCGTTACGTCAGGCCTGTTTCGGAAGAGAAGCTTGCTTGAGAGTGACACCTCGTCAGTCTTGATGTTACCTGCTGTATGAGGAACCACATGCACGGAGATCCACATGCCCCTTGGGTTCTTGACGATAAGCGGAGGCACCGCTCCGACGAGATAATCCTGTATCCGCGTAATGGGGTTTTCCTTGCCCTTTGGACCGACGGCGCTCCAGAAATTGAACGCATATCCGCCTATAATAGCTGTATGGCATGACGCGCAATCGACCTTTCGGTGTGCGCCTTTCTTGTGAGCTGCCGCAATGCCCGCATGGCATTTGGCGCAATCGACCTGCCTCTGCAGATCGGCGTGCAGTCCGGATTTCCTGTTAGGCTCGTGGCAATCAACGCAGTAGACTCCCTTCTGCATATGGATATCCGGCATACCTTGCAAAATCTTTTTGCCTTCATCCGAAGCCTGGGTGAATTCGGCCCTGATGTATCCGTCTCCGCGCCTTCTCTCAAGTGGCCCGGCGTGGCAGCTGAAGGACTTGCCGCCCCCGTAGCAGGTTACAGGATCAGGTTTCTTTACAAAGGTGTGAGGCCCTTTGCGCAGGTCGTCGCTGCCCCTTTTCTGCGGAGAGTAATGACAGTCGAGGCAGCCCACGTGGCATTGATTGCAGCGTCGCTGGTTATCAAAAGCAGTTTTCTCGTTTAGCTTCATCGTTGAGTGACGGTTATACAAATCTATATTTTCCGTCGAGAAAGCAGCCTGCTCTCGTCCGGCAAGTCCGGCGTTCCAGAGCCCGCAGCTTTGAGGCCCGGCCAGCCCTGTCCATGTCACATATTGGCTCTGGGTATGAGCCCCCTTGCCGCCTCCCATCGGGCTGCCGGCAAATTTCCTTACAATTTCTGCGTGGCATTTACCGCATGTCTTCTCAGCAATGACGGGGTTAAAGGCAAGCGTCTCAACATTTCTGTCATGCCAGATAATCAGCTTGTACTCCGGATTATTCCTGATAACGTTGTTGTATGAAAGCTTAGGCATCAGCGCGTCAGCCCTGTTATTTCCTCTGGGTTCGAGAGTGCGCCACATATCAGACTCAGGACTTTTCATCATGCTTCGGGTAAAACTGGCCCATGTCCTGTCCTGAATCGCCCTGACGGTAAAAAGGCCTTCATGAGCTTTTTCTTTTTCGGAAGCTGACGGATTGCCAAGATGACAGTCGACGCATTGAGCAGGCATCCCTGTCTGAGTCGAAACGCCCGGAAGGGTCATCGTGAAATGAGGGTGTCCTAATGCAGCCATTTTTTCGGAATCGCCGTGGCATGTGATGCAGCCCTGCGGCCCGGCAGCGAAAGCGGCGGCAGTGATGAGATGAAGACCGATCAGACAAAACAGCAGTTTAATCTTCATGCCCTTTGTTTATGACGGTATTATTGCAAGGCCGCTTCAGCAGCCGGCAGTTTTTCTGAATGAGAAGGGAATATTCCTGCCGTCTTTAATCCTGTACTTGATGTTCACGTCGTCGCCGACCTTGATGCGGTTATCCCTGAACTTGTCGATGGTTTCCTGGTCCTGGATCGAAAGGCTTACATCCTTCCCTTCATAATCTGTGACGACTACGGTACTAGATGCAAGGTCAATGATCTTTACTCGGCCGTTCAGCAGGATCTGGTCCTGGGCAGCCTGACCTATCTGACTTGATGAGATCATAAAAACAAGCACGATGATCGGAATTATCAGAATACTCAACTTCATTTTGCAGCCTGTCAGCATGCTTCCTCCAAGCTAATAAGCCGGGAGGTTGCCCTCCCGGCTCAATTCTTAGAACATTACGTCAAATGTTAGATATACATCCTGAGCATGTTTGAGAACAGGGAAGAACTGAGGGACTGTACTGGGTCCCTGCACAGAGCTCAGATCGGCAATTTTCTGAGGGGCTCCGACCCAGTTATTGCTTCCAGTGTACTGGAAGTCATAATACTGGTAGCCCAGTCTGAAGAATGCCTTTCCTCTCTTTGCGATAGGCTTCTTGTTCAGTTCCTGGATAACGTAAGCTTCGTAAACATTACCCCGTGTGCCTAGTTTGCTCGTCCACATGTCGTCGGATGCAGGAGTAAAGGTTATCCAGTACTTGGAACCATGATTGTATTCGAGACCAAGCTTGGTTCCCGTAGATTTAATATCATAACGTGCACCCAAATAGGCGCCATAGCCTGAGCGGCTATGCTGTCCCGTAGATGCATCCCACATCAAGCCATAGTTGAATGGCGTATTGCCAAATGTATTGCCATTAGGACTGGTATGGCTTGCAGCGGCTGACAAAAAGAGATTTAGATCACCAGGACCTAGATTGTCAATTTTGCCCATGACAACAGTGCCATATTGCGTAATATTCCCGAGATTGGAATTCGGAAATGTTATAGAGCTACTGCCCGTCAACGGGTTAAATGGAGTCGCAAACGTTACACTGCCAGATTCTGGGAATGCAAATATATCGAACGCCCTGCTGACCTGGAACTCAAGATGCAGATTGTCGGTATCATAAGGCACAACGTTGATCCCGGCAAAGTTCACATCCTTCATCGAATTGGCAGAATTCCTGAATCCGCTATCGAAACCTTTACCATAACAGAATTTTGCATATGCGCCGGGAAGAACAGCAATGTCAGGCGCAACCCCTATGGTACCGCCATCAAATGCATAATCGATGAGCAATCCCGGAACGCCCGCAGTGCCGATCTTTTCGGTATTCATACGAATATTGGTAGGAATTCCGCCGGTAGACGGCCTTCTGCCGATAGAGAACCATATAGGCTGGCCGGCGATATTGCTCCAGGTCGCATATGCGGCATCAACCCTTAACGCATTGTCGGATGGGGTGTGCGTAACGTTACCGTCAAAAACCGACTGTTTATCAGCAAAGAAAGCATTGTTCGGCCCGGTTACAGGCTGCGAAGTCTCATGACCCCAGACCTTGTACATAAGCAATCTCGCTTTCACTTGGATGTCTTCGGTCGCCCTAGCCTTGATATTCAACCCGAGACGGTTAGTCAGAAGCGATGTGTTCTTTTGCGTCTGAGCTACAGAAGGGGATCCAAATGTAGGACTGAATGTGTCAAGAACAACGGCATCGTGTGTCTTACCCGTCAGATAATCATACCTTGTCCGGAAATCTCCGCCGATCTCAAGCCACGACGGTCCGGCCGCCTCCTTTGCCTCATCGGCCTTCTTCTCAACTGCGGCCATCTTCTCTTCCTTTGCCGCGTCTTTTTTCTGCATGTCCTGCATCTGCTGTTTCAGATTGCTGAGCTCTTTCGACAGAGCGTCAATCTTCTTCATCAGATCGTCCTGGTCCACCGCCTGAACCATGCCCGGCACGCTGAACATGAAAAGCGTGATTACGAGCATCAGTCTTACAGCTAAACTGAAACCAGTTCTTTTCATTGCCACCTCCTAACTTTGTATCGTCCTGTCAAAGACAGGCTTCTTGCAATAGTAGGAATAAGCAATCTTCATGCCTCAGAAGGCTAATGATTTAACTGAATGACAACTTAATCAAATTATAGTTACTTTCAAAGAATTATCCTAATGATGATATCTGGACGGAAAGAGGAATGTTCAAATGAAATGTTAACTCATTAACAAAATTAACACTATTATATAAACATGATTGAAGAGAGAAGCAACAGAAATTACTTCTTCTGCTCTTCGTAAATTTCCTCGAAATGAGATGCAGCACCTTTCCCGAAAGACAAGAGATTGTTGATATTGACACAAGCGGAATTGAGATTATTGAAAAAAAAGGAGTTACCGGCAGTAACTCCTGAGATATTTTTTGGCGTCCCCATGGGGATTCGAACCCCAGTTACCGCCGTGAAAGGGCGATGTCCTGGACCGGGCTAGACGATGGGGACAAGTCAATCAAATGAGCCGCGTTGGATTCGAACCAACGACCCACGCCTTAAAAGGGCGTTGCTCTACCAACTGAGCTAGCGGCCCTTTGGCGACTGTCGCGCCAACAAGATAATAAATGTACTATTTCAGATCTATTTTTGTCAATAATCGGACCGTCAAATTCAGGCGCAAACCGTCACCTCCAAGGCCATCAGATAATGCAATGTGGGGTAGTCCAGACCTGCCGTTACTACCCGCGCGCGTATGGCAGCAATCCGCCTTTCAGGATCAGTTCCCTTTCCCTGTCATTGAGGTTGGAGACCGCTTCAAATGAATATCCCTTTGTGAGATTGGCTATGACATAAGTCTGGCCGCTTTCAACCGCACTCAACGCGCCCTTTATTTCCAGCACGTCTCCCTCCTCAATCCTGTCGTAGTCGTCCGCAGATTTGAATATCAGAGGTAGAACCCCGAAGTTGACAAGATTGGCCCTGTGTATGCGCGCAAACGATTTAGCAATCACCGCCTGCAGTCCGAGATACATTGGAGCTATAGCGGCGTGCTCCCGCGACGATCCCTGGCCGTAGTTCTCTCCGCCGACCAGTATGCACCCGCCCTTTTCCCTTATGTCTTTTGCACGACTGCTGAATGTCTTGTCAATATTCTCGAATACAAATTCGGATATCGCGGGTATATTCGACCTGTATGGCAGCACCTTCGATCCAGCCGGCATTATGTCATCGGTAGTTATATTGTCCCCGAGTTTGAGAAGCACTTCGGCCTTGATCAACATGCCTAGCGGCGCCTTGACCGGCACATCCTTGATATTGGGACCTTTGAGTATGACAACGCCGGATATGTCCTCTTTGGGGGGTATCAAAAGATTATCATTTGTAATAAATGCCTCTGGTTCGGTTACTACCGGCACATCATATCCGGCATCTCGAGGGTCAACAATTTCTCCCCTTAGAGCCATTGCGGCACAAGCCACGGGATTGGTCAGATAAACAAAAGCATCTTTCGTACCGGACCGGCCATGAAAATTCCGATTGAATGAGCGTATCGAAACGTGACCTGATCCAGGCGCAGCCCCCATGCCAATACATGGCCCGCACGACGACTCCAGGATGCGGGCACCGGCCGATATCATGTCGGCGATTAGGCCTTCACGCGAAAGCATCTCATAAACCTGCTTGGAACCGGGATTTATCATAAGATTAACTGATTCTGGCAGCGTCCTGCCCTTAAGCATCAGCGCCACTGTTTTCATGGCAGGATAAGATGAATTCGTGCAGCTGCCGATGCAGATCTGATCCACTTTTTTGCCTGCGATTTCGCGGATCGCAACCACATTGTCTGGGCTGTGCGGCTGCGCGATCATCGATTCCACTGTGCTCAGATCAAGGTCAACTATCTCGTCGTACTGCGCGTCGGCGTCCGCAGCAAGCTCCTGCCACACCTGTTCGCGCCCCTGGGCCCGCAGAAAGTTCAATGTATTCCCGTCGCTCGGGAATATGGAGGTCGTGGCTCCCAATTCAGCGCCCATATTCGTAATGGTGGCGCGTTCTGTAACGGTCAGACTTGACACACCCGGCCCGCCGTATTCAAGGATTTTACCGACACCGCCCTTGACCGTCAGTATTTTCAGGAGAGTGAGAATAACATCCATTGCGGTGATATGCGGCTTTCGCAATGTACCGGTGAGATTTATCCTGACAACCTTAGGCATTGAAAACTCAAAGGGCGAGCCGGCCATTACGGTCGCAGCCTCGAGCCCGCCGACGCCGATGGAGATCATTCCCATACCGCCGCCTGTGGGCGTATGACTGTCGGTGCCTAGCGCTATCTTCGCCGGCGCCGCAAAGCGCTCGAGATGAACCTGATGGCATATCCCGTTGCCCGGCTTGGAAAACCAGGCCCCGAACTTTGCGGCAGCCGTCCGGAGAAACTGGTGATCGTCGGCGTTCATAAAGTTCGACTGAAGCATATTATGATCGACATAGGATACGGCGGTTTCAACCTGCACCCGATCGATGCCAATGGCCTCGAATTCGAGCCAGGTCATGGTTCCTGTCGCATCCTGTGTCAACACCTGATCGACCTTCAGAGCGATTTGAGAGCCCGGCGTAAGATCACCCGAGACCCTATGCATTTCAAATATTTTCTGAACAATGTTCTTTCCCATTGGCATTCCTCTCTCTATGACAATATTCCACGTATTTTCATGACAAGAAAAGGACAAACTCAGCCGGTGAAAAGGGAACAAGATGCAGGATGATTCGCACAACTTGTCCAATGCCGCGCCAGTTCTATCTTTTTTTGACTAATGACGCACTATTATGTTAAAAAAACAGATAAAAAATCAATCAAATAAGGGGTCAGCATGCATTTCTTCGATTACAAAAAAGGCGAGCTCCATGCAGAAGACGTGCCTGTCAGGGAGATAGTAGCCAGGTATGGAACGCCCATCTATATTTACAGCTCCAAGACATTGATCAGACACTTTAAGGCTTATGACGAAGCATTCGACGGCAAATCTCATATTATCTGCTTTGCGCTTAAGGCCAACTCGAATTCGGCCATTATCAGGCTTTTCGCCAAACACGGCTGCGGCGCGGACGTTGTCTCAGGCGGCGAACTTTTCAGGGCTACGAAGGCCGGCGTCCCGGCCGGAAAGATAGTTTATGCCGGCGTGGGCAAGACCGAGGACGAGATCAGATATGCTTTGAAAAGCAGGATATTGATGTTCAACGTTGAATCGGAAAACGAATTGCGCGAGATCAACCGCATAGCGGGCGAAATGGGGGCCATAGCAAATATAGCGCTCCGCATAAATCCGGATATCGACCCCCAGACCCACCCATATATATCCACCGGCCTGAAAAAGCATAAGTTCGGCATCCCGATCGAATATGCGCTTGAACACTACAGGATTGCGGGCAGCCTGAAAAACATAGCTGTGGTCGGCATCCACAAACATATCGGATCGCAACTGACAAAGATATCCCCCTTTGTCGATGCACTCAAGAGAATTCTTATGCTGATAGATGAGCTTGCAAAAAGCGGCATCTGGATTGATTATCTAGATATAGGCGGAGGGCTGGGCATTACCTATCTCGACGAGGAACCACCCCAGCCTGACGATCTGGCAAAACAGATACTTCCGCTGCTTGCCAATCGCAATCTGACTCTTGTCATGGAGCCGGGAAGGTCTCTTGTCGGCAATGCAGGCATACTGGTCACCCGTACCCTCTATCTCAAGGACAGCGAAGAGAAAAGTTTCGTCATTGTCGACGCCGGTATGAACGATCTCATGAGACCGTCACTGTACAACGCCTATCACCATATTCAACCCGTTGTCAAAACAAGGCGCGATAGCATAATTGCCGACATAGTCGGCCCGATCTGTGAATCCGGCGACTTTCTTGCAAAAGACCGCGAGATCAGGAAAGTTAAGCAGGGCGAATTGTTGGCGGTGATGAGCGCTGGCGCCTACGGTTTTTCGATGTCTTCGACATACAACAGCCGCCCGAGGGTTGCTGAAGTCATGGTAAACGGCAAGGAGTTCGCGCTGGTGCGCAAACGTGAATCCTATGCCGATCTGCTGCGCGGAGAAAGCGTGCCGGAGTTTGTCAAATGAAAGTGCCTTTCACGAAGATGCACGGCACCGGCAATGATTTCATAGTAATCGACTGTCGCAATTTCAGACTCGCCGATCCCGCCGCGTTCTCGGTCAAATTTTGTCACAGGAAATTTGGGGTAGGAGCCGACCAGATGCTGCTTTTGTATCCTTCCGAAATCGGCGATTTCGCCATGAAGATATTCAACGCAGACGGAAGCGAGGTTGAGATGTGTGGAAACGGCATCCGCTGCTTCGCAAAATATGTATGGGAGAGAAACCTGTCCGGTAAGAAGGTGCTGGAAGTTGAAACACTGGCCGGGATGATCAGACCCGAAAAATCCGGCGACAATGTGAGGGTGGACATGGGAGAGCCGATATTGGCTCCGGATAAGATCCCGGTGGCTGTTAAATCAGAGTCAATGGCAGTCGATTATCCCCTGATCGTCGAAGATAAGAATTTCAAACTTACCTTTGTGTCTATGGGAAACCCCCATGCGGTAATCTTCCTGGAAGAGGAAGTCTCGGGCTTTGCTGTTGACAAATACGGCCCGCTGATCGAAACGCACGCCCTCTTTCCCAAAAAGACCAATGTCGAATTTGTAAATGTCAAAAGCAGGGACGAACTGGTCATGAGGGTCTGGGAAAGAGGCTCCGGTGAAACCCTTGCATGCGGCACGGGTGCATGCGCTGCAGCAGTAGCAGCGATGATAAAGGGGCTTACCGAAAAGCATGTAATCGTAAAGCTTCTGGGCGGCGATCTCTCCATCGAATGGTCTGAAAATAATCGTGTATACATGACCGGTCCGGCTGTCGAGGTGTTTGAGGGAGTCGTGAACTATGACTGACCGGGCCATCTGTTCCTGTATTTGATAATGACCCCGCACTTGGTATAAAGTTTATATAATCATCGGCAGGAGGAAACCATGTTCAAAGGTTCGTTGGTGGCCATAGTAACTCCGTTCAGGAACGGTAAATTCGATGAAAAAACTTATGGCGATCTGATAGAGTGGCACATTTCGCAGGGTACACACGGCATAGTGCCGTGCGGCACGACGGGCGAAGCGTCCACACTTGATTTCGAAGAGCATTACCGTGTTATCGAGGTTGCCGTAAAGGCTGCAAACAAAAGGGTTCCGGTCCTTGCTGGCACCGGGGCCAATTCTACAGATGAGGCAATTCATATTACTCAGAAGGCAAAGGCGCTGGGAGCCGACGGAGCGCTGATCGTAACACCGTACTACAACAAACCTACCCAGGACGGTCTTTATCTTCACTTCAAGGCCGTGGCTCAGGCTGTGGATATTCCGATCGTACTGTACAACGTGCCCGGCAGGACAGCTGTCAACATGCTGCCCGCTACAGTTGCAAGGCTTCTTGAGTTCGACAATATAGTGGGGATCAAAGAGGCAACAGGCGACATGCGCCAGGCCAGCGATCTTATACGGCTCTGCGGGGACAGTCTGACGGTAATTTCCGGTGATGATTTTACGACCTTCGCAATGATGACGCTGGGCGGCAAAGGGGTAATTTCTGTTACCGCCAACATAGTCCCGAAAGAGATGTCCGAAATGTGCAATGCACTGGAGACAGGCGACCTTGACAGGGCCAGAAAATTGCATTTCATGCTTGAGCCTTTGAATGCGGCCATGTTCATCGAAACTAATCCGATACCGGTTAAAACCGCGCTTGCGCTCATGGGCAAGGTCGACGAGGATTTCAGGCTTCCGCTCTGCAATATGTCGACGTCAAACAGGGAAAAGTTGCGGTCTGCGCTAAAGGATGCCGGCCTTATCTGAAGAACAGAAAGCGGGAAGAAGTACGCAGGAAGACGTTATAATCGGCAAATCACTGCTTTTTCTATATCCCTGCTTCCGGCTTTCTGCGATATTCTGCTGTATTTTGATCCCGCTTTTTTTGCCGCAGCCATGTGGATTCAGCGCCGAACTCCCATCTCCGTATGCGATAGAAAGCCTTACAGGGCAAAAAGCCCCTGATTTTTCACTACAGAATCCTTCCGGCAGATCAGTAACCCTGTCTTTTTATAGCGGTAAGTTAGTTATTCTTGTATTCTGGGCATCCTGGTGCCCACCATGTAAGGATGAACTGCATTCTCTCAACAGGCTTTATGGAATGTATAAAGATCGAGGTCTTGTAGTTCTGGCAGTATCATCCGACCGGACGCTTTCTGCAGTCAAAGAGTTTGTAGCGCAAACGCCTTTGGACTTTGAGGTGCTGTTTGACAGCAAACTGGCTGTAACCAGGGCTCTCTATAAAGCGTTCATGGTGCCAACCAGCTTTGTAATTGACAGGCGCGGCATAATTTTCAAGAAACATTTCGGAGAACAGGACTGGACCAGGCCGGAACTGGTCAGGGAAATCGAAGCTTTACTATGAATAATGCTGATTGCCGACATAGTCGACAATCAGCAAGCCGCACCCGATGCGAGATATAACCTAAACTAACTCTTCAGTTCGGATGTGCATTGAGGACAGCGTGTGGCCTTGATCGGCACCGCTGAAAGACAGAAGGGGCATTCCTTCGTTGCAGGCGGAGCAGGAGCTTCTTCTTTCTTCAGTCTGTTAAGCTGCTTGACCATGAGGAATACCGCAAAGGCTACAATCACGAAATCGAGGACAGTGTTAAAAAAAAGGCCGTAATTAAGCGTAGGCGCTCCGGCGGCCTTAGCCTCCTGAAGAGATGCAAACTCTTTGCCGGAAAGACTGATGAAGAGACCAGAAAAATCGACCTTACCCAGCAACAGGCCGATCGGCGGCATTAGAACGTCGCTCACAAAAGATGAGACGATTTTGCCGAATGCACCTCCGATGATAATACCGACTGCCAGGTCTACAACATTGCCGCGCATTGCAAATTCCTTGAATTCCTTGAACATAGCTGATCTCCTTATGTTTGCGGCGTAATTTACCAGCTTGACGTCGTCAAGACATCAGTTTTGCGACTTTCTATTTATAGCAAGTAACAGTTGCTAAGTCAAGAAAAACTTACAGCTTATAAGATACCGCCTGCTCATATCATAAACCGACGATTTCTATACTCCGATTATTAGATGGCAGGCAACGTACGACTCTCCGATTGGCTTAAGTTCTGGAGAGATTGTTTCGCAGAGGACAATTTTTTTGGGGCAGCGCGGGTGAAACGTACAACCGGGCGGCACGTCAACGGCGCTGGGTATATCACCCGAATCAGCTGCTAACGCTGACTGGCCTCCGCCATATTGAGATCGATACTTCAACTTCGGGGCGGACGACAGCAAAAGTTCTGTGTAAGGATGCTTCGGTGCGGCGAACAGATCATCTGTTTTCCCGCGTTCTACAATCCTTCCAAGGTACATCACTGCGACTTCGTCGCTGAGATATCTTACAACCCTCAGGTCATGGCTGATAAATACCATAGATATTCCTGATGCCTCCCTAATCCCCTGCATCAGATTGAGTATCTGCGCCTGAATGGAGACGTCAAGCGCAGACAACGGTTCATCCGCCACGATCAGTTCCGGGCTGACCGTGAGAGCACGCGCTATACATATCCTCTGGCGCTGGCCACCGCTGAATTCATGCGGATACTTGTCAAGCGAGTCTTCGTTGAGACCGACCTTGCCGAGTAGCTCAACCACCCTGGCCCTTGCTTCGTTTCGCGGGACAAGATTATGAATAATATACGGCTCAGACAATGCATCGACAATCCTCATCCGCGGATTCAGCGAGGCAAAGGGGTCCTGAAATATGATCTGGACAGCCCTTCTGAAACCTTTTATATCTTCGCCCTTCAGCCCCGAAATAGCCCTCCCCCTGAAAACAACATCCCCAGATGTCGGCTCAAGCAGCTTAAGAATAAGCCTTGCCACCGTAGACTTTCCGCATCCACTCTCACCAACGAGTGCAAAGACGTTGCCTCTCCCCACGTTAAAGCTTACACCATCGACAGCCTTTAGCCATTTTTTCGCCTCGCCGAAGCCCGTCCTCACCTGAAAGTATTTCTTTATGTCCCTGACAGCAAGCAAAGGCCCGTTGTTTCGGTCCTGAATGTTCATCATATTGTTCACCGAAAGCACCTCACGAAATGTCCTGCGGACACCTCCACAAGTGTCGGCTCGCCGGCAATACACGCGCTGGTTGCTGCTGCACAACGGTCTGAAAACTTGCACCCTTCGGGATAGAGGTCAGGGGATGGGACAAAACCAGATATCGGCTTTAGTGGAATGCCTTTTTTGTCCGGCAAAGACTCCAGCAACCCTACTGTATAAGGATGCATGGGATTTCTGAAAAGCTCCTCGACGCCTGCAAGTTCCATGATCCTGCCGGCATACATGACCGCAACGCGCTCCGCTTGCTCCGAAATAATGCTCAGATCGTGGGTGATCAGTAGTATAGCCATCTTCCGGTCCTGCCTAAGCCTTTTAAGCAGGTCGAGTATCTGGGCCTGAATGGTTACATCAAGTGCAGTTGTCGGCTCGTCTGCAATCAGCAATCCAGGATTGCATGCTATGGCCATTGCTATCATCACCCTCTGCCTCATGCCGCCGGATAACTGATGGGGATAGTCCTTTATCCGCAACTCCGGCGATGGTATTTTTACCGACCTGAGAAGCTCTATGGAGCTGTTCATCGCTTCCGATTTATTCATATCGAAATGTGTTCGCAGCGCTTCAGCCACCTGAAAGCCGACAGTCAATACGGGATTAAGCGATGTCATGGGTTCCTGGAAAATTATCGATATGTCCTTCCCGCGGACACCTCTCATCTCTTCTCCACTCAGGGCAAGGAGATCCTTATCCCTGAACATTATTCTTCCCTCAGCAAAGGCGTTCCCAGGAAGAATCCGCAAGATTGAAAGCGCAGTCATACTCTTGCCGCTACCGCTTTCGCCCACGAGGCCGAAGACCTCTGCTTCGCCGATGTCAAATGAAACATCAGAGACCACCCGCATTGCTTCATGGTCTGATCTGAACGATATCGAGAGTTTTTTTACTTCAAGAAGTTTATTGGACATACCTAAAAGCATGATAAGTGTTTAGCTGAATGGTTGTCAATAATAAGTACATTGGCCGGGCGGTTTTGTGTCCAGTTGGATTGACATCGTCGCTGGTGATTGCAGTCACAGAAGAAAGCGGGCGCATTTTATATATTTAAAGCAGCAGATTTTATCTGTAAAACCGCAATAAAAGCAAACCACTCAAAAGAGTGGGACGCAAAGCCAAGAGCCTAACTCCCTAAGGGACATGGCAGTTCGGGCTGCCGGTTGGTAAAGTGCCTCAATGGTCTTTGGCTTCCGGATAGGATCGTGGAGGTTCATATGTCAGTCAAGCAATCGATAACAAGGAGCACACCGGGAAAAAACCGCGCGTGGCTTGCTGCGTTCGTACTAATCGCGTTAACTATATTCATTACTGGAAATGCTTTTTCAGCGGTCACCCTCAGTTGGAACGCCCCAAACTCTAATACCGACGGCACACCATTGACGGATCTATCGGGATATGAAATCTACTACGGGACTTCATCCGGTAATTACGCCCATTCAGTCAATGTTGGAAATGTGAGATCATACACTTTTGCCAACCTGTCGGCTGGAACGTATTATTTTGTGGCAACGGCATACAATACTTCAGGCGTCGAGAGCGCATACTCAAATGAAGTTATAAAAACCGTAGCCTCTCAGTATACGTTGTCGATCGCCCGCAGCGGCACCGGCTCAGGCACTGTGTCAAGCTCACCGGCTGGGATAAATTGCGGTACGTCATGCAGCGGCTTATACAATCCCGGGGCCGTTGTCACACTCACGGGTGCTCCTGCTGCAAATTCGGTCTTCGCAGGCTGGTCCGGCGGAGGATGCTCAGGAACAGGGACATGCTCATTCACAGTAAATGCCAATACCACTGTTACCGCAATGTTCTCTCAACAAAGTCAGACCTATACCATCACAGCATCGGCAGGCACAGGTGGAAGTATCAGCCCGATCGGTGCAAAAACCATGAGCAGTGGGGGTAGCCAGACTTACACCATCACTCCTGCAGCGGGATATTCTATTGCAGGCGTGACAGTAGACGGTACTTCAGTGGGCGCAGTCGCCAGCTATCCCTTTAGTAATGTCACAGCCGACCATACTATTGCTGCCACTTTTAAGACTGCTAATGCTACTACTTACACAATCACCGCATCGGCAGGCACAGGCGGAAGCATCAGCCCGGCCGGAACAAAAACCATAAGCAGCGGAGGCAGCCAGACATACACTATCACTCCTGC
>Ga0187786_10000022_pt1 | contig 52715 bp, 59 predicted proteins | sample 0815_BV2_10_20_M_FD_132449 | JGI IMG/M metagenome (GOLD analysis project Ga0187786, IMG submission 132449) | Tropical peat soil microbial communities from peatlands in Department of Meta, Colombia - 0815_BV2_10_20_MG | ecosystem: Environmental > Terrestrial > Soil > Wetlands > Peat | place...
CCGCGCTGGGCGATAGCATTTAAGTTCAAGGCCCATCAGGGAACGACAAGGATCAGGGACATAAGAGGAAGCGTCGGCAGGACCGGTGTGATAACTCCATTTGCTATATTCGAACCTGTAAGAATTGGAGGGGTTACCGTCTCCCGCTCGACATTGCACAATTGGGATGAGATTGAGAGAAAAGACATCAAAATCGGAGACACCGTCATAGTAGAAAGGGCGGGCGATGTCATACCTCATGTGCTAATGGTAATTAAAGAAAAGCGGAGTGGTCAAGAGTCGTATTTCCCGGTACCTGAACATTGTCCGGTCTGTGGATCTGCGGTCTCCCGGGAAGAAGGAGAGGTGGCAGTCAGGTGCGCATCTCTTTATTGTCCGGCTCAGGTGCAAGAAAAGATAAAGCATTTCGCCTCCAGAGGCGGTATGGATATCGAGGGGTTAGGAGAGAAGAATATCGAGCTGCTGTATTCTCAAGGGCTGATTAAGAATTTTGAGGATATATACCGCCTCAACAGGAATTCCGTTATGGAACTGCCTCGGTTTGCTGCGAAATCAGCAGACAAGTTAATCCGTGCGATAGAACAGAGCAAAAAGACAACTTTGTCTAAATTTCTTTTTGCAATAGGCATCATCCACATTGGGGAGTATGCGGCTAAGTTGCTTGCTAAGAATTTTGAAAAACTTGAAGACCTCTACAACGTCAGTAAGGAGCAGATTGAAGGCATCAAACAAATGGGTGAGAAGATCGCTTCATCAGTAGCGGCCTTCTTCAGAGATGAAAAAAACATAAAGACATTGGAGGAACTGAAGTCTCTTGGTCTTGAAGTTACCAATCCGGATTATTCCACTTCGGCGAAAAGACATCTTCCCCTGGAAGACTTGACATTTGTTATCACCGGAACAATGCCGAAGCCAAGGAAAGAAATAGAGGAGATGATTGAGACAAATGGCGGCCATGTCTCATCGTCGGTGTCACGAAGCACGGACTATCTGCTTGCCGGAGAACAGCCAGGGACAAAGTTTGAAAAGGCGCGATCACTTGGTGTCGCAACGATTTCATTTGCAGATTTTGTTGAAATCATCGAGTCACGCACGAAGCATCCTCGCCTGTTTTAGCGGCTCGGCGAATTTTTTCTTGCAAAATATTCCGAGCGGTGATATTCTTGAACAAAGCTGCTTTCCGGGGGGGACGCATAAGAAGATGAATGTACGTGTTGTTTACCATGATAATTCGTATGATATGATTTCTGCCTTCATCCTCCAACTGGGTATTGATTGCCGTAAAATCAAGTTGTTTTACCGCGAGTCCGAGAAGAGATGGATCATAGTCGGCGTGGACCCAGTGCGAACTTCAGGCAAAAGGGCTTATGACGGACCAGAAAGACGGACAAGAAGTTTATTGTCGGAACAGCATGCGTTAAGTTTGTTTCAGAGGAATTCTCTCTATTAGAATTTAACGATTCGGTCACTCTTAAGGAAACTAATAACGGGAATCTGCAGTTGCCGGTTCCCGTTTTTCTGTCTTCAGATGTCTTTCAGACCTTGTGCTCTTCTTTCTTTTCAGCCGTCTTAGCTGCATCATCCTTCGGAGGCGTCACATCAATATGGTCCTGTTCGGCAACTCCTTTCTTGAAGTTCTTTATCGCCTCTCCTATGCCCTTCCCTATTTCAGGCAACTTTCGACCGCCAAACAGCACGGCCACTATCGCCAGTACTACCAGAAGATCTTGTGTACTTAACATGGTAACCTCGTAAACATTTTTTCGCTTATTTAGTTATATGTTGTATTATAGAGAACAATTTTAGCAAGCGGCAGCTAACCAACAATGATCTCGACAGATTTTCTGGCTTCTCTTATTAAGGCGTATGGATATTGGGCGTTACTGGTCGGCACTTTTCTGGAAGGTGAAACGATCCTGATGCTAGGGGGTCTTAGCGCACAACTCGGATACCTTGACCTGTCCGTTGTCATGGTAGTCGCTTTTATAGGAAGCTTTTCAGGCGATCAGCTCTATTTCATAGCAGGAAGGTTGAAGGGAGCCGAGCTTCTGTCAAAGCATCCCAAATGGCACTCCAAGGTAAGTCGGGTGCATCATTATCTTGAAAAATACCATGACCTTATCATGCTGTCTTTCAGGTTCGTCTACGGCATACGCATCATGACACCCTTTGTGCTTGCAATGAATCCCAGGGTTAAGACTTGGCGTTTCGTCGTCCTTAATGCCATCGGCGCCTTAATCTGGTCGATAGTAGTAGCCGGCGGTGGATTTTTGTTCGGACATGCTCTTGAGATCGTATTGAACGATATAAAACATTATGAACAAGCGGTTATGATAGCAATCGCTTCAATTGGCATAGCCCTTTGGCTGTTTCATAAATACCGCAGCCGCAAGAACAGCTAGCACGTCATCGAGGATTGCTTATGTCCCGTTAGCATGTTCCTGCAGCTCTTTAGATCTACGGACCGCGCTTGACAGATACTCGCTGAACTTTTCAGGGATGAGCCATCTGATTCCGAATTTCTCCGCCCACTTGATCAAACCTTGATCAGCGGTGACCAGAAGCGCATCTAGCTCCATTGCCAGAAGCAGCAAATCTACATCTTCCTTGCTGTCAATGATCCCCTCTCTTAAAGCCTCTCGGTACTTTTTCCGCATGTCTTGTATTATTTCGTCAATCCTCTTTTTTTCGGTGCTTCGCACAGCTGTTTCAGCCACTCTGAGTCCACGGTTAACTCTGTCCCTGATTTCCTCGATCAGCTCGTAAAAAACGTAAGCCGGACATTTGAGCTCGTGTTTCCTGGGCGGCTTCTGCCTGAGGAGCAGCAGCATGTCTCCGGTAATCTTGTCCTTATCGATAAAATTAAGCAATTCCTGGAATGTTGAAGGAGGCATATAGAACTCAAGAATGTGAATCTGGGCAGCCATAAATAAAAATGTCTCAAGAGCTTCTGTTGGAGTCCGTCCAAAGCTGTCCCTGACATCCGGATTCACAAACAGACTTGTATCAAGAACAACCCTCTCTCGCCGCAAGTTGGGCGTCACGATATCATCCGCCTGATTATTTTTTTGCAGCGTCTCAATGCCTTTGTCTAAAGGAGTATCACTCATATTCATTCAAGAGATATTATTTACAAAGCCAATGCAACGGTATTCCATGATCTACAGCCCGGGCATCTTCCCGACCAGTCCGGCGCTACCGAGCCGCAAGCCCGGCAACGGTAGGGTGCAGAAGCCGATCGCTCCAGTTCTGCTGCTGTCCTGAAAGCCTCCATAGCCCGTCCGGCCTGATTGCGCTTCCGGTAAAGCTCACCCTTGACCAGAAACAGCTCGGCATTGGAGTAAGCATTAGAGTCTATCGATTCAAGAATTTCCAGGGAGTCATCAACCATCTCGAGCCGGGAATACAGCTTTCCCAACATATACTTCAGGCTATTATCCCCAGGCGATCTGGAAATTGCATTCCTGTAGAAACGCAGCAGTCGACCGGGTTCGCCAAATGTTATTAACAAATCTTCAAGTCTGGCAAGCAATATAGGTGAACTAAGCGATTCATAACTTTTTTCGAGAAAATTTATTGCCTCCTCAGTTTCACCTTTGGACACCATCACTTCCACGAGCCCCAAGTAAGCAGGGATAAAAGATGCGTCTGTTTTTAAAAGGGTACTAAAAGCCTTCTCAGCCTTCTCTATCTCTCCGCTTTCAAGGCTTGCACGGCCGTATTCATATTTATATCCGAGCTGCTTTGTCTCTTCCCTATGTTTATCCCTGTCGTTTTCGGTCAACTTGACGATGCTTTTTTGCAAAGAAAGAAGATCGTCCCATTTCCCATTTTCTTCAAGAATGGCCTGTTTCTTATAAAGTGCAGCCAAGTTGTTGCCGTCGATATCAATAATGTCCTCAAGTATCTTTAATGCGCTGTCTTTATGGCCCGTCTTATCCAGCACTGATTCCATAGACATAAGGACTTGCAAGTTTTTTGGCGATATATCCCGCGCATTCCTGTAAAAGCCAAGAGCCTTAGCGTATTCTTCACTTCTGCATGATATGTCTCCCAGCCTGAGCAACGCATCAATATGCTCAGGGTCTTCTTTGAGAATATCTTTGAGAACCCCTTTGGCATTTTCATCGCGGTTGCTATGGATAAAGTTAAGTGCTCTGGCATAATATTCCTGCACTCGCGCCTCTTTTTTCTGCCTCCGCTGCAACTGCATCGAATCTATTACGCGTTTTGTATCCCGCACAAACACTAACATGAGAACAACTATAGCTCCCGCGACAGCTGAAAGCAGCACCAAAACAAATTTAAGCACTTCATACGTGCTTCCAAAAGGCACCTTGACTAAAACAGCATCCTTATTTTCCATGCCGAAAAATCCGATAAGCAACAGGAGTACCAGAAAAAAGAAGATCGACACTTTACCCATCAGTGATGATACTCCTTGCCCATTAAAATTGTATGTCCACGGAACAACTGCTCCATTAGCAGCAAACGGGCCATCTCGTGAGTGAGGGTCATTTTTGAAAGTGCAATCAGACCCTTGGCTCTTTCCCTTACCTTTTCGGACACTCCGTACGGACCACCGATCACAAAATCGACCGCATCGCGCTCCAGCAGGAATTCGGCAAATCCAACAGAACTAAATCCACGTCCTCTTTCGTCAAGGAGGTAATAATCAGAGGTTTGCTTCAAAATCTTTGCCTCTTCCCCTTTCAATGCCGCTTCTCTTGCCTTGCCCTTTTCTTCCTTAATCTCCGCTATGCAAACCTGAGCCATAGGAGCCAGAAATCTCAAGTATTTCTCAATTCCCTCAGCGAGAAACTGCTCCTTTGTCTTTCCGACCCACACTATCTTTATCTTCATTGTTGATAGAAACTCTCGGCGCATCAAGCCAGAACTTATCAAGTTCGTAGTATGCCCTTGTCTCCTCTTCAAATATATGAACTACCGCATCACCATAATCCATCAATATCCATCGAGCGTTTTCCCGGCCTTCAATACTGGCTGGTCTTATTCCAACTTCAAGTAGTTCATTCTCAATATGATCGGCGATCGCCTTAACCTGCGTTATATTTGTTCCCGAACAGATAACGAAATAATCAGCAATAACTGTTAGATCTTTTAATTCGAGGATTACTGTCTCTTTTGATTTTTTATCGAGAGCTGCTTTTGCCGCCCGGATGCTCTTCTCTTTGCTTTCTATTTTATTACATCTCCTTTCACTTGACGATGCTGATATTATATCAGACTTTTCATGCCGATTCCCTGCCTTTCAATCACAAAGCTCACCAATACCACCGCAGAGATAGCAGCTGTTTCAGCCCGAAGTATCCTTTTACCAAGAGAAGCCTTCATGAAACCATGAGATTCCGCTTTTTCCACCTCTAAAGATGTAAATCCTCCCTCGGGACCTATCATAATGGCAAGCCGCGTTTTGCCCAGCTCTTTATCCGGACTTGAACGCAATGCCTTTATCAGGGCATCGTCAGGAGAAAGGCCCATCTCTTCCCAAAATATTATGCCGGCCGATATTCGCTCATTCGGCAGCGCAGCTAATATTTCCTCAAAGCCCCTGGGGCTCTCCACAACTGGGATCACGGCTCTGCCGCATTGCTCAGCCGCTTCCTCAGCTATCTTCCGCCATCTCGCCGCCTTTCTCGTCTCTCTGATTTGGCTTCTTTCAGTAACCATAGGAATGATCTCGCTTATTCCGAGTTCAGTAGCCTTTTGAACAATGAGGTCCATTTTCTCACCCTTCAGAACCCCCTGACATAAAACCAGACTGACAGGCGATTCTGAAGGCGCGGTTTCTTCATTTAGAATGTCAACTATGACTTTTTTACCGCTAATACTGGAAATTCTTGCTGCATATGCCTTTCCGAGCCCGTTAATAATGGAAAGGCTGTCTCCGGTTCTGCACCTCATTACTTTCAATAAATAATGCGATTTTTCGGTTGGGACAAGAATTCCTGTCTTCTTGGCAATAAGTTCAGGCAGAAGATATATTCTCATTTATAATAACTGTGTTTGACAGACAGCAACTTATGGTTACATGCTGAAGATATCTTTGAGCTTTCCCTTAAAACCCTTTGCCTCTGCACCATGGATATCTCCGCTCAGCGCGGCAAATTCCTCTAAAAGCTCTTTCTGACGCAGCGTAAGTTTCTTAGGAACCTCAATAGAAATGCCTACAATCTGATCTCCTCTGTGGTGGCTGCCAAGCCGCGGGATTCCTTTGCCCTTGAGATTGAAAGTCTTGCCGGATTGAGTTGCAGCCGGTATTTTGATTTTGGCACTGCCGTCCATGGTCGGAACCTCAATATCTCCACCCAGCACAGCTGTAGTGAAAGGTATAGAATAGTCGCAATATATATTCAGCCCTTCACGTTTAAAGAATCGATGCTCTTCTACGGCAATGACAATATAAAGATCGCCGGACGGACCTCCGAAGCTGCCAAAATCCCCTTCACCGCTAATACGCAGGCGAGAGTCAGTGTCAACACCTGCAGGCACCTTGACCAGTATCTCCTTCTGCACTCTGACCTTGCCTTCTCCTTTGCAGCTCAAACATGGATTTGTAATTATGGTGCCGGCACCGTGGCACTTGTTGCAAGGTCTGGACACGCTGAAAAAGCCCTGTTGGAAGCGAATATGGCCTGTTCCTTTACAGTTGGTGCATGTTTCGGGAGGCTTGCCCGCTTGTGCACCGGAGCCGCTGCAAGCATTGCAAGTTTGCCATCTTGGGATTTTCAGATTCTTCTCAGTCCCAAAAGCAGCCTCTTCAAGGGTTATCGTCAGATTGTATCTCAAATCGGCCCCTTTTGCAGCTCGCTGCTTACGGGCGCCACCGAAGCCTCCGAAGAAGTCCTCAAACAGGTCCTCAAAGATATCAGTAAAAGGCGCACCTCCGAAGCCGCCGAAACCTGCCGTGCCCGCACCAAAGCCCTCTGTGCTGCCGTATCGGTCATAATGGGCCCGCTTGTCCGCATCGCTAAGACAGGTATATGCCTCGTTAATCTCCTTGAACCTCTCTTCAGATTCCTTATCGCCTTGATTGCGATCGGGGTGATATTTGAGCGCAAGCTGGCGGTACGCCTTCTTCAGTTCTTCGGGAGAGGCATCTCGGTTCACGCCAAGAATCTTGTAATAATCAGGCATATGTGATTAGATCAAACCTTCCTCAATGTAAAAATACAGCAATCTGTATTTTACAACAAACAGCGCGGACAGGGTAAACATCCCATCCGCGCCTGTAACTAATTACAGTAAGAACCGCAATCCGCAGCCTGCGCTATTTCTTGCCCTTATCAACGTCCTCGAACTCGGCCTCCACAACATCTTCCTCGCCCGACTTGGGCTTTGATCCGCCGCCATTTGTCGCTCCGCTATCTCCAGGATGCTGCTGAGTCGCCTTATACACATGCTCGGCAAGCTTATGCGAAACCTTTGTGAGCTCCTCTGAAGCTGCCTTGATTTCCTCTGCAGACTGGCTGGAGTCTTTTACTTTCCTGCACTTTTCCAGAGCAGCCTCTATATCACGCTTTTCATCCTCTGTAATCTTGTCGCCATATTCTTTGACAGATTTTTCTACGGAATAGACAAGAGTATCAGCATTGTTCTTGGCTTCGGCCATGTCTTTACGCTTCTTATCATCTTCAGCATGTGATTCAGCATCCCGCATCATCTTCTTGATCTCTTCTTCGCTCAGCCCGCTTGATGCTGTAATCTTGATCGATTGTTCCTTTCCGGTGCCAAGATCCTTGGCTGAAACGTGCAGTATACCATTCGCATCTATATCAAAGGTTACCTCTATCTGAGGTAAGCCGCGTGGCGCCGGTGGAATTCCTACCAGCTCGAATACGCCGAGCAGCTTGTTGTCGGCAGCCATCTCACGTTCTCCCTGATGCACTTTGATCGTAACTGCAGGCTGACTGTCAGCAGCAGTCGAAAATACCTGAGATTTCTTAGTCGGAATCGTTGTGTTCCTCTCGATGATTTTTGTAAAGATTCCGCCAAGTGTCTCAATGCCGAGAGAAAGCGGCGTAACGTCAAGAAGAAGTACCTCTTTCACCTCTCCCTTGAGAACCGCCGCCTGAATGGCTGCGCCAACAGCAACGACCTCGTCAGGGTTGACACTGCGGTTAGGCTCCTTTCCAAAATACCCCTGCACTACCTGCTGAACCTTAGGAGACCTGGTCTGGCCACCGACAAGTATTGCCTCGTCGATCTGGGAAGTAGAAAGGCCCGCATCGCCCAACGCACGCTTACACGGTTCTATCGTATTTTGAACTAGGTCGTCTGTCAGCTGCTCAAATTTCGAACGCGAGAGCTTTATAAGGAGGTGCTTCGGTCCAGTTGCATCTGCAGTTATAAATGGCAGGTTGATCTCAGTTTCCATTGCTGTGGAAAGCTCGATCTTGGCCCTTTCAGCAGCCTCTTTCAGTCTCTGCAATGCCATTTTATCCTGTTTCAGGTCGATGCCCTGCTCTTTCTTAAATTCTTCAACAAGCCAGTCAATAACCCTGAGGTCAAAGTCATCGCCTCCGAGATAGGTATCACCGTTAGTCGATTTAACCTCTATAACGCCCTCTCCGATCTCTAGAATGGAGATATCGAAGGTGCCGCCTCCCAGATCGTAGATGGCAACCTTTTCTTCCTTCTTTTTATCAAGTCCATAAGCAAGGGCTGCTGCTGTAGGCTCATTAATGATCCTAAGAACATTAAGCCCCGCAATCTTTCCGGCATCCTTGGTCGCCTGGCGCTGGCTGTCATCAAAATATGCCGGAACCGTTATTACGGCTTCAGTGACTGTCTCTCCAAGATAATCTTCTGCGGCCTGTTTCAGCTTCTGCAGTATCATAGCTGATATCTCCGGCGGCGAATATTTCTTTCCACGTATCTCTACATGTGCGTCCCCATTCGCTGCCTCCACGATCTGATAAGGAAGCCTCTTCTTTGCATGATCAACCTGTTTAGATGTGAACTTACGCCCCATAAGTCTCTTTATTGAGAAAATAGTATTCTCGGGGTTTGTTATTGCCTGCCTCTTGGCTATCTGTCCTACGAGTCTTTCACCTTTCTCGGTGATTGCAACTACGGATGGCGTAGTCCGGTTACCCTCCTGATTCGGAATTACGACAGTCTCACCGCCCATAACTACGGAAACTACCGAATTGGTAGTGCCGAGATCAATTCCAATTGCCTTTCCCATATAATCCTCCTTCTACTTCCCTATTGTTTGATTTTCGTCAACTGTTTTCTTTGAAACAGAAACAAGGGAAGGCCTAAGCACCTTCTCCTTATATAGATATCCTTTCCGCATCTCCTGCAGGACCGTTTTATCATCCATATCAGATCGTTCCACCTGTGACATTGCATGATGGTAAGCCGGGTCAAACGGATGCCCCTCAGCTTCGATTGCCTTAAGGCCGACTTTGTCAAGTGTTCTGACGAACTCCCTGAGCGTATTTTCAACACCCTGCTTTAGTGACGTCAGTGAGTCAGCGCTACCTTCCGACGTATGTTTAAGAGCCATGTCGAGATTGTCGATAACAGGCAAAAGCTCATACAGAAGATCTTCATTGCAATATGTAAGAAATTCTTCCTTCTCCTTCCGGACCTTTTTTTTGTAGTTCTCAAATTCGGCGTATAACCGCAAATATTTGTCATTGCTCTCATCCAGTGCTGCCTTAAGCTTGGCGTTATCAGCCTGTCCCTGATCATCATTTTCGACAGCGCCAGAGTCAGCGCCGGCAGCCACAGACTCATCCGTTTCCGTTATTTTAATCTTATGCGATTTGTTCTCGTCAGACATATGCCCTCCTACTGATTTCGTGCGCCTACCTGTCATCCTGATTTAGTCCTCAAATGTCCTGCTGACGCACTTTGCGATCGTATCTACCATAATAATAGCCTTTGAATAATCCATGCGCGTAGGGCCTATAAGAGCTATAATACCCATGGGCTTATTTCCTTCACTGTACGTAGAGGAAACAATGCTCAACCCTTTCAGCTCAGCCATGGGATTTTCATTGCCAATGACGACCTGCACGCCTTCCACGCGGGATAGTTCAGCAAGGAGTTTCAAGATAACATGTTTTTCCTTAATAGCCTTGGACAACTCCCTTATCTTTGTGATGTCTGAAAAATCCGGCAAGTTCATGACATCGTAGATCCCGGACACAATAATATCGTCCTGGACAAAATTCATGGCCTGCTCATATATTGATATTGCGCGTGCTATGAGCTTGTCCCATTGGGCTTTCTCGCTCCACATGCGCTGCATGAGCATGTTATTGATCTCTTCGATCGAATGCCCTGAAAACTCGGCATTCAGATAATTAGATATGCGGTTTAAATCTTCCTGCCTGAGCATGGGATCGACCTGAAGCACTTTGTTTTTTATGATCCCTTCGTCAGTCAGCAATATGGCAACCACCTGGTCACCCTTATACTTGATAAGATCTATTCGGTTGAACGTAGCATTCTCTGCCTTTGGCGGCAGTACTACTCCAATGTAATTAGAAAGTGACGCCAGAGTATTCGATACCTCAGCAAACATGGCGGATAGATCATTTCTAACATCTTCCAGTCTTCGGGAAAACTTCGCCATGAACTCTCCGGACATCCCCAAAAGGTTATCCGGGAGAGGCTGACCGCCAAGCGAGTCAACATAAAAGCGGTAACCTTTATCTGTCGGAACTCTGCCTGCAGAAGTGTGCGGCTGACTAAGAAACCCCATCTCTTCCAAATCTGCCATGATATTGCGAATCGTTGCAGGAGAAAATCCAAAAGAATACTTGCGGGTAACAAATCTCGAGCCTACAGGGTCCGGCCGGTCGATATAGCTGCGCACAACCGCGTCAAGGACACGCCTGCTCCTCTCATCCAATATACTGAAAATATCTTTTTCCACCCCTTTAGCACTCTCCAACCTAGAGTGCTAATAATTTAACAAGAATAAACGGGGCGTGTCAAGATTCTACCACTGGAGGCCCTTGCGCATAAGCTTCTCATACATCCGCGTGGGCATAAAAGCCTGGGCGTGTATCTCATCAGTATAATATTTTGTTTCTATTGAGTATTTTCTTCTCATAGTCCTCAAATCCAATCCTTTCGAAGCCGCCGAAAAAGTCCACCAATTGCCCGCATATGTAGCTAATGTTGCGGTGTATAAATCGACGATAGGGAATATAAGTTTCAACGCCTCCTGAACCTCAATTACCATCTCTTTATGGAAATGAAGCGACTCGGACAGGGAAACAAACATGCCTTGCTCGCTAAGGCTTTCCTTGACTGACTTGAAGAATTCAACAGTAAAAAGACTCTTGGCAAAACCTATAATATCAGTCGAATCAACTATAACTGCATCGATATCTCCAGATCTTGCCTTGACAAATTCAGCGCCGTCCATGCACTTGATTTCTACCCTTTTGTCATCCACTCCGCAGGCAACGCCTGGGAAGAACTTTCTGGACACATTAATGACCTCTTCGTCGATCTCGATAAAGTAAACTTTTTCCACTGAGTCGTGCTTTAACACTTCCCTCACAACACCGCCGTCGCCACCACCGATGACAAGCACCTTCCTTGGATTTGGATGAGCGTGCAACAATACATGCACAAGCATTTCGTGATAAAAAAACTCATCACGCTCGGTTATCTGCACTACCCCGTCGAGGATCAACATCCTTCCGAAGTGTGGGTTTTCAACGACCATTATCTCCTGAAACAGACTTTTGCCACTATAGAGGATATTGCTTATTTCATAAACATACTGGATGGGTGCATATGGATCTTTCTCGAAAAACTTGATCATAAATCCTCCTGGATTAGAAAGTCACAAGATGGTTCATCTACATCCTGACTTCAGGCTATCGACTTCTCCTAAATTAATATAGTTTTAGGAATGGAAAAACCATTGAATTCTGATGCATAAGAGATCGTATATGCGCCCGCTGACGGAATCAAGATGCGATTGCCAACCTCCGGCTCTGCTATCTTGGCTTCCTTATCGATAACATCAAAGCTGTCGCAACTGGGACCAGAAACAGTCCAAATCTTCTCTTCGGCCCGGCTGCCCACTATGTAGTTATACTTAATGCCGCCAACACTCTCCATCATACCATTGAAAACTCCAACATCAATATACAACCAGTTTTCATCTCCGCGCTTAGCCTTTCCTATGACAGTGCCAACAAATACCCCCGCATCACCGACAACAGCACGGCCGGGTTCTATGAATATCTGAACCTGTTCAGAAAACTTCTGTCTTAAGACTTTGTCAATCTTTGCCTCTATGGTAGCAATGTCAACAACATTCTTTGTATATCTGATCGGATAACCACCACCTATATCGATCATCTTAAGTTCGATACCTTCGGATTGCGCCATGTCCCATAAATCTTTGGCCTTGTCAACAGCGTGTTGCCAGTTATATGGATTATTGCACTGCGAACCTACATGGAACGTGATCCCCACAGGATTAAGACCTTTGTCGCGCGCATAAGCCAGCAACGAAGCCGCTTCTTCAATCTCAACACCAAACTTCTTACTGAGCGGCCACTCGCTGCCTTCATTCGGCACATTAAGCCGCACATAAACATTTCCGCCTGGAACGTAGCGGGACATCTTATCGACTTCGGCAACAGAGTCATATGCAAAATAATTCACACCGTAATTCGCAGCCTCTTCGAGAAAACGGAAGGTCTTGACAGGATTGCTAGTTATAATTCGATCGGCGCTTACACCTATCTGCCTCAAAAGCCCTAATTCTCCTTCGGACGCTATCTCAAAGCCGAGACCGAGATCAGCAATCACCCGGCATACCTCTATATCAGGATTTGCCTTGACTGCATAGGAAACTTTCGCATTTCTGATTTTTCTGCCGATCTGGGCAACTTTATTCATTATCATCTCCCGATCCATAAGCAGATAAGGAGGTTGTTCATCGCTCATAGCAATATAATTGATGACCTTATTCCAGGTGCTCTTGTTAACAAGCCCAGGTACTATTTCCACTCTTCGCTCCGATCATGTTTATGCAAACTCCAACAACGAGAGGTATTATTATATATTAAGAGCAACTAATTATGAAGCAGTCAATGTTGATTTCTGTTCCTGTAATTTCTGGTCTGCTTCATATCATTTATCTGCTTATCACTTGAACATGTTGATATTCTCCAAATCTGAAAAATCTTTTCAGCCGTAAAGCGGACCACTAGTTATAACTATCATCAATCCGACAGACATCATCAATAATTGCCAAATATTATTTAGTCTGCCTGGAATTTCTAAGGACAGTATAGCAACTGGGGTTAGAGAGGACAAACTACGGCATTTTAGTGATTACAGTTGCAGCTTGCTCATTCTTTCCATAGAAAGAGTCCCGTATCCTTATCGAATTGCCTGATTAACGGCTTCCCGTCAAAAGGTATGATCTCATATTCAAAAGCATAAACCAGCGTATCATGAAGAAGGTGACCGCCGAACGCCCTGAAGTCTCTGCCGGACAGTACAACATGCACATGCGGAAATAACTCCCCATCTTTCTTTGAAATGTTGCCCGTAAGAGAGAGTATTTCCATGCCCTCTTTGATGAGCAACTCCTCATATCTCTTATGCTCATGATCAAAATAGGCGACGCGCGCCTGTGTAACAGCACCGATGCCGGTTATGCGACCGCAAACGATATTATTTTCCTCGATGACATGTGTAAGGCCCCTAAGCAGGTCTTCACCTGTTCGTAAACTACCCTGGTATGCAATTCCTTTTACTAAACATTCACGCAACATACTGTAACCCTCCGATGAAGTAGGTATAGCATAAATTATTTCTTTGCATACAGCAGGTATTCTACATTGCCTTTTTGGCCCAGAATCGGCGATTCAATTACACCAATAATTCGGAGTCCTAATAATTCGAATTCAACTTTGAGCCTCTCCAAAGCTTCAATTCGCTTAGACTCGTCCCTGACTATACCACCCTTACCCACTTCACCCCTGCCGACTTCGAACTGGGGCTTGATAAGGGCTACGATCTCACCTCCGGACTTCAGGAATTCCAGCACCTTCGGCATAACCTTGATCAGAGATATGAAGGACACATCGATTGTCGCAATGTCTACTGTTTCCGGGATTTGATTTCTTTCGAGGTTGCGTATGTTGGTCCTTTCAAGCAGAGATACTCGCGGATCCTGCCGGAGTTTCCAAGCGAGCTGACCGTAGCCGACATCTATGCAGTACACTTTTCTTGCGTCCAGCTGAAGCATGACGTCGGTAAATCCGCCGGTTGATGCACCTACATCCATCGCGGCTTTGTCCTTCAGAGATATCCCGAACTGTCGGATCGCGGCTTCGAGCTTGAGCCCCCCGCGGCTTACATATGGCATGTCTCCGCCCTTGATGCTGACTTGAGCCTCAGACCCGACCATCTCTCCGGCCTTAGTCGCAGGGTGCCCGTCAACCATTACCCTGCCTTCCATAATAAGGGCGCGGGCCCTCTCGCGGCTTGCAACGAGGCCCCGTTCTACAAGAAGTTTATCTAGTCGTTCCTTCGGATTCATTTTGGCGAATTCATATTGTCTGATACGCTTCTGGACACGAAAGGATTTAGTGAATCATAGTGTGATGTCTGGGTTCTCACGGGCGCGCAAGCAGCCAGGGTAACCGTGCCACTTAGTATTACGCTTCTTCGGCAACAGATCCTCGAATAATGATCAAGGAAAATTTCATCCCACAGTGATTCACTGACTTATTTCGTGTTATAACTTCTGACGAATTCCAGCGCAACCTGATAAATACCCTGCTCGTCCAGATGGTATTTCTCCCTGAGCCTCCGCTGAGAGCCGTGCTCCACATATTCGTCACCGATGCCAATTCTTTTTACAGAAACATTCAACAAGCCGACATCACTCAGACATTCGATTACTGCACTACCAAATCCGCCGGCAAGCACATTCTCTTCAACAACGATAACCTTTCCAATACTACCGGCAAGGGAAACAAGCAAATCTCGATCTATCGGCTTGATAAAGCGTGCATTAACAACGCATGCGTCGATCTTGTCCTCCGAAAGTAATTCAGCGGCTTTCATCGCCGGATGTACCGTATTGCCGATACCGATGATTAGAATATCCTCACCATGCCGAACGATTTCTGCCTTGCCGTGCCTGATGTCCATGTCCATTTGGTTGCTGTCTACAAAAGACTTGCCCCTCGGATATCTGATCGCTGACGGGCCTGCATGCTTGAGTGCTATCATGATCATTTTTCTTAATTCCAAAAGATCGGCCGGCGCCATAATTGTAAGATTAGGGATATTCCTCAGGAATGATATGTCGAATAAGCCGTGATGGGTCGGTCCATCCTCGCCGACTATACCAGCCCTGTCAATGGCAAACACGACCGGCAGGTTTTGCAAGCATACATCGTGCACGATCTCATCATAAGCACGCTGCAAAAAAGTAGAATACAAGGCGACCACCGGCCTCAGGCCCTGGGTAGCCAATCCTGCTGCAAATGTCACGGCATGAGGCTCAGCAATGCCTACGTCATAAAATCTGTCAGGGAACTTTTCAGCGAATTCCGTCAAACCAGTTCCCTCTTTCATTGCAGCTGTGATTGCTATTACCCGATCATCAATAGATGCAGCTTCTACTAACGCACGACCAAAGCCTTCGCTGTACGAAATGCATTCGCAACCCTGCGCGTCTGTAGTGCCTGCGTTACCGTTCACCTCTCCGGTCTCTATCTCAAAAGGCCCAATCCCATGGAATACGCATGGATCATCCTCTGAAAACTTATAACCCTTCCCTTTTTTTGTGACGATATGCAGCAGGACAGGCTCTTTAAGGGTCTTGATGCTGGAAAAGGTTTCGATCAGAAGAGGAACGTCATGACCGTCAATAGGCCCAAGATAGTTGAAACCAAGATCCTGAAACAACCCACCGGGCAGAAAGAATCCCTTCAAACTACCCTCAGCCCTTCCCGCCATCTTTGCAACTGACTCTCCTATTTTGGGGATGCCTTCGAGAAAAGCGCGCGTCTCCTGTCTGAACCTCTTATAGAATGTGCCCGTCAGGACTTTGTGCAAATAAGTGGACATGGCGCCAACGTTAGGCGATATGGACATCTCGTTATCATTCAGCACTACAATCAGATCTTTTTTCATATTGCCCGCATGATTCAATCCCTCGAAAGCAAGACCAGCAGCGAGAGCACCGTCTCCTATTACTGCTATCACTTTATAGTCATCACCGCGTTTATCTCTTGCTTCAAGTATTCCAAGCGCGGCGGATATGGAAGTCGAGCTATGGCCGGTACCAAAAGGATCGTGTGGGCTTTCATTTCTCTTTGGAAATCCTGACAGCCCTCCGAATTTTCGCAGGGTCGAAAAAAGATTATATCTGCCGGTCAGAAGTTTGTGTGAATAGGACTGATGTCCGACATCCCAAATGAACTTATCCTGTGGAGAGTTAAATACATAATGCATTGCAATCGTGAGCTCCACGACTCCAAGATTCGATGAGAGATGACCTCCGTTCTTCGAAACCCTCTCAATTATAATGCTGCGAAGCTCTTCGGCGAGAGCCTTCATCTCATCTATGGTGAACCCTTTCAGGTCCTGCGGTGATTTGATTTTTTCTATCAGCATCGCTCTAAGTGCTGCAGCCTCATATTTACATGCTGCTAATTTTTTCTCCCATACAAATATATCGCGATCTCTCTTAATGGCTCTGCCTTTTCGCCTAAGAATGACAGCGCCCCGATTGACGAGTCTATTAATTCCTTTGCTTTCATTCTCGACTTCTCAATGCCAAATACACGCGGGTATGTCAGCTTTTTCTGCCTTTCATCCGACCCCTTAGGCTTACCAAGCATCTCAGTTTCACCCTCTACGTCAAGTATATCGTCGATCACCTGGAAAGCGAGTCCAATATTCTCTCCGTATACCGCAAGCTTATCAAGATCCTCGCCTCGTGTTCCAGCAAGTATGGCACCCATGCGAACCGATGCAGATATCAGGGCAGCGGTCTTGTGTTCGTGGATAAAGATCAGCGTGATCGGGTCCGGCTCTGCTTTTTCTGACAGCAAGTCCTGAGCCTGGCCGCCGACCATTCCCTGAGATCCTGCGGCATAAGCAAGTTCGCTCATGCATAGAGCAATAGAATCGATAGAAATAACAGGCTTACGGTAGCGCCCGTTTGCAAGCAGGCAAAAGGCATCCGTCAAAAGACCATCTCCAGCCAATATGGCCATAGCTTCTCCAAAAACCTTGTGATTTGTAGGCTTGCCCCGCCGAAGGTCGTCGTTATCCATTGCCGGCAGGTCATCATGAATCAGTGAATAAGTGTGAATCAGTTCGATTGCAGCGGCTTGCGGGACAGCATCCTGAGCCTGACCCCCGCACGCCTCGTATGATGCAAGACACAAGATTGGCCTTATGCGTTTCCCTCCCGCCGATAGCGAATAGACCATTGAATCCCGAAGGGCCTTGGGTGGAAAGGGCGCTCTATAATAAGCTTCCAGAAATGAATCAATTAGATGCTTCTTCTCGCTGAGATAGGCCTTGATGTCCAACAGCGCCTCTCCCACTAAAGACAAAAACGGGAGCCCCTTGACTCCCGGTTTAGGTAGATTGCATTAATTATTCCCACTCGATTGTTCCAGGCGGCTTCGAAGTGATGTCATAGACTACTCTGTTTACTCCGCGAACTTCATTGATGATTCTGCTGGAAATCTTTCCAAGAATATCGTATGGAATATGAGCCCAATCTGCTGTCATTCCATCGAGACTTGTCACGGCGCGCACTGCTACGACCTTATCGTAAGTCCTCTCATCACCCATAACTCCTACACTTCTGATAGGCAATATTACGGCAAATGATTGCCAAATAGTCTTATACAGTCCAGCTGCTTTAATCTCTTCTATAACGACAGCATCTGCCTCACGCAATATTTCCAGTTTATCTTCGGTAATATCGCCTATGCATCTTATAGCCAGGCCAGGCCCAGGGAATGGTTGCCGCCAGCATATTTCTTCAGGAAGTCCAAGCTCCTGACCCAATACCCTTACCTCGTCCTTGAAAAGCTCTCGCAAAGGCTCAACTAGCTTAAGCTTCATTACCTCAGGGAGTCCACCTACATTGTGATGACTTTTTATTACGGCCGACGGACCTTTAAATGATACACTTTCGATCACATCGGGATAGAGTGTGCCTTGAGCCAGAAATTCAGCGCCCTTAATCTTTTTTGCCTCTTCTTCGAAAACCGCGATGAATTCATTGCCGATGATCTTCCGTTTTTTTTCCGGCTCTATAACGCCCTTAAGCTTTCCTAGAAATCTTTTTTTTGCATCTACGAAATCGAGTTTAATATGAAAATGATCCTGGAACGTTTTGCGGACTTTTTCCGCCTCACCTTTACGAAGAAGTCCGTTATCAACAAAGATGCATGTCAGCTCATCGCCTATCGCCCTGTGAACCATCAGAGCTACTACAGAAGAATCCACCCCGCCACTCAGAGCGCATATCACCTTTTTATTTCCCACCCGCTCGCGAACATTCGCTACTGACCACTCGATAAAAGAAGCCATCTCCCAGGTTGGCTTGCACCCGCAGATTTCGAAGATGAAATTTTGGAGTATGCGTATGCCTTCGTCTGTATGCGCGACTTCAGGATGAAACTGAAGGGCATAAAACTTGCGCGCTTTGTCAGCCATGGCCGCTACAGGTGAGTTGTCTGTATGTCCGATAATACCAAACCCATTGGGCACGAGTTCTATACGGTCACCATGGCTCATCCATACTTTTGTTCTCTGTGAAAGCCCCCACATCAGATCGGAATCGTCATCTACCATGAGAGCGGCTCTTCCATATTCCCTTTTTGCTGCCCTGGCAACTTTGCCGCCCAGTGCATGCGCTAAAAGTTGCATGCCGTAGCATATACCGAGCACTGGGATGTCCATTTTGAAAATCCCATGATCGCAGATAGGGGCAGCATCTTCGTAGACACTTGACGGACCGCCGGAAAGAATAATCCCTTTAGGCTTAAATGCTCTAATCTTCTCTATTGAAGTATTGAATGGAAATATCTCTGAATAGACCTTGTTCTCTCTGATCCTACGGGCGATCAGTTGAGTATACTGGGAACCAAAATCGAGGACCAGTATTTTTTCAGTCAAAGGGACGGCTATATCCATGAATATAAATCCTCTATTGTTCTATGCGGTAGTTCGGAGCTTCCTTCGTGATGATAACATCATGAACGTGGCTTTCCTTCCATCCCGCATTGGTGATCTGTATAAAGCGAGCGCTTTTTCTCATTTCATCCAGCGTCCTGCAGCCGCAATAACCCATGCCGGAGCGCAGTCCACCCACCAGCTGGTGGATACTGTTAGCCAGCGGTCCTTTATACGGAACACGCCCCTCTACGCCTTCAGGGACCAGCTTTTCCTTTTCTACGCCTTCCTGCCCGTAGCGATCTTTAGCTCCTTGTTGCATAGCGCCTATCGACCCCATGCCGCGATACGTTTTGTAGCTTCTGCCCTGATAGAGGATCACCTCTCCAGGAGACTCGTCTGTGCCCGCGAACAGGCTCCCTATCATTACGCAATGAGCCCCTGCTGCAATTGCCTTGGCAACATCTCCAGAATATTTGATGCCGCCGTCAGCTATGACCGGCACATCATATTTAGATGCGACCGCGCAGCAATTCCTAATTGCAGTAAGTTGAGGCACACCTGCACCAGCCACGATTCTGGTCGTGCATATAGAGCCGGGCCCTATGCCCACTTTAACAGCATCGGCGCCTGCCTTGATAAGCTCAGCCGCGGCTTCTGCAGTGGCTATATTGCCGGCGATGACTTCTATATTGAACCTCTTCTTTATCTCCTTAAGCGTGTTTATGACCCCTCTTGAATGACCGTGAGCAGTATCGATGGCTATGACATCGACACCGGCCTTCACAAGGAACTCAACCCGGTACAGGGCATTATCACCGACACCAACCGCAGCACCGACGCGCAGTCTTCCCAGCGAATCTTTGCATGCATGAGGATATTTTTTTCTTTTTTCGATATCTTTTATCGTAATAAGACCCTTAAGATTATTTTCGTCGTCAACAATTGGTAATTTTTCTATCTTATAGCGGTTTAGCGTGTCTTTTGCTTCTTCAAGAGTGGTGCCGACAGCTGCAGTAATCACGTTTTTGCTCGTCATTACCTCGCTGACCTTTCTCTTATTATTATTTTCAAATCTCAGATCCCTATTCGTAAGAATACCTACCAGCTTTCCATCAGTAGTAACCGGGACACCCGATATTCTGTAACGAGCCATAAGCACCTGCGCGTCGGAGATAGGGGCATCAGGCGAAACAGTTATAGGGTCTACGATCATACCGCTTTCCGATTTCTTCACCTTGTCTATTTCCAAAGCCTGCTTCTGGGGAGACATAGCCCTATGCATAATTCCGAGGCCGCCTTCACGGGCAATTGCGATTGCCAGGCTTGCATCAGTTACCGTGTCCATGGCCGCGCTGATAATTGGCACATTCAGCCGGATATTTTTAGTAAGATTAGTGCTGACATCAACTTCACCTGGCAGTACATCAGACTTAGCAGGCAATAATAGGACATCATCAAATGTCAACCCAAGTGGCAAGTCATCGGTAAGCATAGGCACAACCCCTTAAGATTTTGAAGTGAATTATACCATTTTAGAGGTAAAAGTGGAAATATTCCTGTAAAATCAGGGCTTGCGAGCTACTATCGCTCTAACGGCCTCAAGCACCCTATCAGGAGTTATATCCCGCATGCATCTATTGTCCTTGCAGCTTCTCTTATAACATGGCGCGCACTCCGCATTCGTCTTTAATACCATGTTATTCGGACCATAAGGGCCGGTACGTCCAGGATTGGTTGGGCCGAAAATAGCAACAACAGGGATTCCGCCGGCCGCAGCAATGTGCATTGGCCCTGAATCATTAGAGATCATCAACTTTGCGCCTCTGATTAACCACATCAGATCACTCATATCCGTCTCTCCAGCCATTGAGATTGCTTTGTTATCACTTTGCTTTTCGATGGCCATCGCAATCCCACGGTCTGACTCACTTCCAACAACAACACTTGCCATATCAAGACTAGCCGCAACTTGTGCAAAGTTTTCTGCCGGCCATTTTTTTGTATTCCACCTTGCCCCAGCTACGATTACGGCATAATCTCCTATTTTGCTTTTTAGTTCTGCGATTTTTTCCGATTCTCTGACCAACGGCAAAGGGAACCTTATATTGCTCTCATCATAACCGAGTGCACTTACTACCTTGAGATATCTATCCACAGCGTGCAATTCCCTGCCGCCTTCAACCCTGTGCGTATAACATAGGACACTACCTTCGCGTGCCTCCGCAAAACCGATCCTCACTGGAGCGCATGTTGCCTTAGTTATCAGACCGCTTCGCATTAGGCCCTGCAAGTCAATGACTATATCATATTTCTCAGCCTTGACGGCTCTTGCCAGTCTGCCCAACTCCGAAATAGTCCCGGGAATACGCCCTACATTTTTCCATTTGTCCTTATCGATTATCCAAAGCTTATTAATAAGCGGATTGCCTTCGAGCATGCCTTCAATGCCCCGTGCAATAACCCAGTCAATTTTTGCAAAAGGAAAGCATTCATGAAGCGCGGACAAAAATGGAAGGCTGTGAACAACGTCCCCGAGTGAACTGGGCTTAACTACCATGATCTTTCGCGGTATATTGTTTATATTTATTTTTTTCACACGCATAATTTTGATACAATTCATGAATTATTATATGTGCATTCTATCACAAGAATCATAACCGGCACATTGCGATGCGGCTTAAATTTAGGACCATTTCCGGATATGCTTTATTGCTTCGTCAAGATCGTCGACAACTTCATCAGCATGAGAGGACGCGCTCTGCTGGCCGGTTCGGACAAGCACTGCCCTTGCTCCTACCATCTTTGCAAGGAGCATGTCGGCATCTTTATCCCCTACCACGAATGACTTTTTAAGATCAATCCCATGTGCAGCCCTTGCCTTGAACAGCAACTCGGGTTCCGGTTTCCGGCACATGCACAAATCCTCCGGATTATGCGGACAGTAATAGAAGTCGCTGAAACCGTATTTGTCTATAAATAGCCTGTTCACCTCTTTTACAAATTCTTCCGTAACAATTCCCTTAGCTATGCCGGACTGGTTGCTTACCCCTATGAGCTCAAAACCATCGTCTTTAAGCAATTGCAGATTTTCAACGCCGGGAAGCAGCTCAAAATCGTCCCACTTATTCAGATAATTAGCATCCCTGCAAAGAGTGCCGTCCCTGTCCAAAAAAACAGCTCGTTTTTTCGGCAGAATTTTCATCAGCGCTTCGTATACCTGATCCGGTGCAATATCAAACATACATTTCAGATATTCCTTATCACAGCTCCTTTCGAAACAAGGGCTGCACGAAATCTGCGTTCTGACGACCAAATTTCTATCTCCTACAGGGCCAGTGAGCTCAGGCGATGTTGAGCCGAATATAGCAACAAGTGGCGTGCCTACTGCATATGCAATATGCATCGGCCCCGAATCGTTTGTAAGAAAGATCTCGCATTCGGATATCGAAGCGATAAGTTCTCGCAGCGAGGTTTTACCGGCAAGCATGAGTCTGTTCGTAGGCACTAGCCTGCAAATTTCTTCAGAGATGGATATCTCGTTTTTTCCGCCAAAGACAGCGACGCTGCCGCCGGTCTCACGTATAAACCACTGAGCCACTTCGGCAAACCGCTCCGGCAGCCATCTTTTGGATGAGCCGTATGTTGCTCCGGGGTTCACGCCGAGTATAGGCCGCCTGAGTCCGGAAAGCTTCTCTCTCGCGCCAAGCCTCTCATCCAAAGTAAGGCTGAGCCAGGGATGAGAATACGGAGCGTCAATGCCGGTAGCACTTAGGAGGTCAAGATAATAATTGACATGATGAACCTGACGGTCCTGATTTTTGTATGGAACTGCTTTCGTCAGCATAAAACCCCTGCGGTCCCTGTTGTAGCCGATACGCTCCGGAATCCGGGCGAGGAATGCTATCAGCGCGGCATCGAAGGCGTTCTGAAGAAGAATTGCTTTGCTGAATCGCTTCTGTCTTAGCTCTTTGGCAAGCTTAAGCTTGCCCGAAAGGCCGTGGAATTGAGATTCATAGACAGTTACTTCATCGATGTTACGATTTTTTTCAAAAAGAGGCGCAACGGAAGGCTTTACCAGTATGCTTATGTGGGCTTTCGGATAAAATTTGCGGATGGCACTGATCGCAGGAAGGGTCATCACTGCATCGCCGATCCAGTTGACCCCCCTGATGAGAATCTCTTCCCTGCCTCTATCCCGCTGCCCCATAAAAATATTCTAACACGGCAGGGAGAAGGCAGGCTCAAAGCATCTTCAGCTACCTTCTTTATATTCTTTACACTTCATACGCTGTTTTCAACTGAAATGCCACATCATGTAATCTCTTATCGAGAGTCCAAAGCCGAACCTTGGTCAACATCGCTGAGGCCAATAGGTGCACATCTATATAGCCCAATCCCTTTCCCATCAGACGATGATTCTCTATAAAATCCAGTATCTCTTCATGCTCCACTGTTAAGGCAACCGGCAGCGCATAAAGAAGCGATAATATCTCGGTCCTGTTTCTGAGATTTCCGCATGCAAGCTCACCTATTACGAATGGATGATTTACAACAAGTCCCTCGTTCAATAGTGCTTCAAGCGCGTCGTTTCCATCACGCAGGTGCGCCACCCATACTGAAGTGTCAACAAGGACCATATATTGCTATTCTGCCCTTCTGCGAGGCACCGTGGCGAGTCCCTTTTGAGTCCCGCCCATTTTCGCAAGCCTTTTAGCGCTTTCCCTCGCGACAAGGGCTTGAAGCCCAAGTTTGACAAGCAATGTCTTTTCTCTTATGCCCGTCAACTTCATCGCCTTTTCGATCAATTCGTCTTCTATGTTCAAGGTTGTTCTCATAATATCCTCACAAGGCTATATGCATTGATCATATGCTTTAGTATGTATGGTATATGTGTGTATGTCAATACGACATGCACGCAGCATTAAGAATGCCGGCTGCCAGCGAGAGCGCGCCGAGGAACAAGCCCTTCGAAATAACACCCTCCCCTATCGCCGTCGCCAAACCTTTGAACATCAGCCTCACAAGCAGGTAGACCGAGACCTGAACGACAAGCGCAACCGCACCCCATATAAGCATATCACCAAAATTGACGCTATGAACTATTGCGCTCGCCAGAGGGATGATAAAGCCGAATAAAGCCCCGCTAAGACTATAGGCCGCTGCAACATTGCCTTGATCTATAAGGTCCAGCTCCCTGTATGGCGTAATCCTTAAGTAAGCAAACAAAAACAGTGCTGTCATGAAAGCCGCAGATGCAAAATAAGCAAGAAACTTTATGAAGCCCGAAAATTCGGCTGCAAGTTCCATATTCCCTCCAAATAAGGCTCAATCAGTAAAGTAATGCGGCACGAAATTGCTAGTGTTCTTTGTCACCAGAGTGTCATCCTCACGAATGCCTATTCCGGCTGCCAGCCCGTTGACGATCCACGAACCGATGACCGGATAACGGCCATCGAAAGAAGGAAGCTTCTTTGCTTCCTGATATATGAACCCTTCACCGCCGTATGTGCCGTCAGTCAAAATAACGGAACTTTCTCCTCTAAACTCTATATTTGCACCTTCCCGGCTAAAAAAAGGTTTTTTGACAAATCGGCCTTCCAGCTTCGATTGATCGAAATAGCTTGGGAGCAGATTCTTATGACCTGGAAACATCTCCCATAGTATTGGCAATATACCTTTGTCAGAAAGAACCATTTTCCACGCAGGTTCATATAATGAAATACCGTCGGGTCTGATATATTTCCCAAATTCATCGGCCAAGAGCCATTCCCATGGATATAGCTTGAACATAAATTCTATGGGGTATCCGTCATCATCAATAAATTTGTCTTCGTCAGGATTGTAGCCGATGTCCTCAATATAAATATGCTTGGTTTTAATGCCGGCCTGACTGGCAGTGTCGCGCATGTATTCCACAGTAACATAGTCTTCCTCATGGTCCTTCACACTGCAAAAATAGAGTCCGGACATAATCGGCATCTTTCGTTTGACTACTCCGAAAGCATCGATAAGCTTTTCATGGATCGAGTTAAATTGATCATATTTCGGGAAAACGTCCTCCAGCCAAATCCATTGTGCAACGCTGGCTTCATACAACGCAGTAGGCGTGTCGGCGTTGTATTCAAGCAGTTTTGGCTCAGCCAAACCATCATATGAGAAATCAAAACGACCATAAATAGAAATCTCTGATCTATTCCATGATTCTCTCACCAGCACAGCTGCCTTCTCTCCAAGACCTATCCTAGAAAACAGATTTCTTGAGATCACATAATCGACAGCCTTGAGGCTCATTTCATGCAGTTCCTGTGTTACATCTTCAATATGGTCGATCTGAGCCGAGCTGAATTCATAACATATACCTTCGCTCCAGTAACCGCCTTCCATTGAATGAAAGGAGAAACCGAGTTCCTCGAACTTTTCCTGCCATCCCCGGCGCTGGGCGACTTCCACTCTTTTCATTACGAGCCACCTCCATGAAAGAAAGATGAGCCACCAAAGCCACCCCTTACGGTCCGGGAGGAGGATAGCGAAGAGATTGCGTGCATGGAATGCGAACCGGGGCTCATGTTATATGCCCCCTGGCCGGGTCTAGCTGAGACAGGAGTATTATAACCCCTTGGGAAATACCATGGTCTGCCCCCGTAGAAATAATAATGAGGGCCATAAGTTTGCGTGCCTGTTTGATCCTGTTCGCACTGATCGCTGCCCCAATCATTTGCGCAGGCATCATTGGAAGAATACACATCCTGCTGAGTTTTTTGCTCAGAGTTGCATGACGATGCGGCAAGGCATGCCGAAGCTAATAAAGTAAGCATTATTTTACGTGTTTTTTTCATGCAGGCTTACCGGTTCCAATAACCTTCCCTTTAATAATAACGCTGAGAAATGCAACTTCTCAACATTTACTTCTTTGCATGTCGGCATTCTTTTTGATATAAATTAGCCATATAGGAAAATCGACCCTTGAATATCTTTATAATTGAACTTAACATAATTATTATTAACTAATTATTATTATCGTTTAAAGGCGGCTGGCGATATGATGAAATACAAGGAACTAGGTCTTAAAATGACTCCTCAGAGGCTTTCCATAATTTCATTTTTGGAGGGCAATAAAGACCATCCGACAGCTGAAGATATTTATAAAAAAATATCAAAGAAATTTCCAACAATATCTCTGGCAACTGTTTATAAGACTCTGGAGACGCTTAAACGTCATGGGGTTATTAATGAGATCACAATAGACCCCAATAGAAGGCACTTTGACCCTAACTTGCAGCGGCATCACCATCTCATTTGTTCGAGGTGCAGAAAAATTGCAGATTTAGATATCGACTTTGATTTGGTTCTGCCCGAGGATACTAGAAAGGGATTTGATATAATCGGCAATCATGTTGAGTTCTATGGGCTATGTATCGATTGCAAAAAAAAATAAATCAAGGAGGTGAATTTGATGGCTACCTTTAAATGCTCTAAATGCGGAGCGTCAAAGGATGGGCGCTGCAAGCCGCAGAAATGCCCGAAGTGCAACGAAAAAGTCACCATGCAAAAATGCTGATGCTGGAATTATCTAAGCTTATGAATGAAAGTGCTTATTCATTAATTAATAAAACAAGGAGGCTGTTATGGAAGATGTATGTTGTTGTTTAGGAGTCGGCAACACGGTACCGGACTTTGAGATTGATACGTTTGAGCCTGCAACCGGCAAATTTGGCAAATTCAGTCTTTCTGCTACTAAAAAGGCAAAGAAATGGACGATCCTATTCTTTTACCCTGCTGATTTTACTTTTATCTGTCCGACAGAACTTGCTGATCTCGCCGACAAGCAGGATACCCTTAAAAAAATGGGCTGCGAAATAGTGTCTGTCAGCACTGACACAAAATTCGTTCACTATGGCTGGTACAACCAGGAAAAACTGCTTGAAAACGTTAAGTACCATATGGGCGCCGACCAGAAGGGCGAACTCTGTAGTCTCTTCGGTGTTTACGATGAAGAAAGCGGGCTGGCATTAAGGGGCACCTTTATTATCGATCCGAATGGAAAACTAGTCGGCTCAGAAGTCAATTTCTTTAATGTAGGCCGCAATTCCAATGAGCTATTACGTAAAATGAAAGCCTTCCAATACGTGGCTGACAAACCCGCAGAGGTTTGCCCGGCCAAATGGGAACCAGGATCTAAAACACTTAAACCTTCTGAGAAAATAGTGGGCAAAATCTCGGAAGCACTGAAATAGGAGGCTGAAATGGCAAGCAAGAAACTTATTGATAAACTCAATGACGCTATTGCACGTGAAATCCAGGTCAGTGTTCAGTACATGTGGCAGCATGTAATGATTAAGGGGATCAACGCCGAGTCTGTCGGCGGGATATTCAAGAAAACTGCCATTACTGAGATGAAGCATGCTGAAAGCATTGCTGAGCGACTCGATTATCTAGGCGGTGTTCCCACTACAAAGCCTAGTCCTATTGAGATTGGCAAATCAGCCGAGGAAATGCTGAAGATCAACAAAAAAGCAGAGGAAGACGCCATCATACTTTACAAGGAAATTATCGCACTCGCAGAAACAGAGGGAGACATAGTTACAAAGAAGCTCTTTGAAAGTATACTGTCGGATGAGGAAGAGCATCATAATGTTTTTCAGACTTTGCTGGGGATATAGGAGGTAGAAAATGACTGATACCGGGCAGAAGTATAAATGCACTGTTTGCACTAATGAAGTTGTCGTGACAAAGTCCGGAGCCGGAGTGCTGTCGTGCTGTGGTCGGGCCATGGAAAAGATCGGCGAAGGGTTTGAATGTAAATAGATTTTAGTATAAACTACTGATGCTGAGACGCCGGGGCGGCTGCGTTTACCGTCCCGGAAATATTCCAGGTAGCCTGAAGAACACAGGCGAATTTTTTTATTTACTGATAGTATGGAGGGGGTCATGAAGACTGTTGAACTTAAAAATGGAATTTTTTGGGTAGGAGCTATTGACTGGGCTGTAAGGGATTTCCATGGCTATGAAACGCCGCGCGGCACGACTTACAATAACTATCTAATACTTGACGATGAGATAACCCTTGTGGACACTGTTAAACACGATTTTGCCGAGATATCGATTCAAAATATCCGGTCTATAGTCGACCCCGCTAAAATCAAGAATATCATCATCAACCATATAGAGAATGATCATATGACGAGTATAGACAGGATAATAGCTTTATGCCCTGATGCTACTATCTATATTACTGATAAGGGCAGAAAGGGTCTTTCCAGATTTTATGATATATCCCCCTGGAATATAAAGGTTGTCAAGTCCGGAGACACGCTCAGCATAGGCAAAAGAACACTTCTCTTCCTTGAAACGCCGATGCTTCACTGGCCGGACTCCATGATGACATACGTAAAAGAGGAGAAACTTCTCTTCAGTCAGGATGGTTTCGGCCAGCACATAGCGTCAGCCTCGAGATTCGACGATGAATATACGACCTGTCAGTCCATGTCGGAGCTTGAAGACGCTATTATTGACTATTATGCCAACATCCTGATGCCCTTCGGTCCGATCCTGAAAAACAAGATAGCCGACATCAAGAAGCTAGGCATAGAGATTGACATGATTGCTCCAGACCACGGGATCATCTTCAGGGCACATCCGGAGATGGTGATTAACAAGTATCTCGACATGGCTAACGGAAAGTCCGAACTCAGTATTGCGATTATATACGATACAATGTGGCATAGCACCGAACGGATGACCATACCGATGATGAAGGGGGTAAGGGATGAGGGCGTAGACTGCAAGGTCATCAAGCTTAGGGCAACTCCGCAAAGTGTTGCAGTAAAAGAGTTCTGGAGGTCTAGAGGATTGCTGCTGGGAACGCCGACGCTGAATAACATAATGTACCCGAGCGTGGCCACTTTCCTGACTTATCTCAGAGGTTTGAGACCGAAGAATAGAATTGCAGGAGCGTTCGGCAGCTACGGATGGGGCGGCGGCGCTGTGAAAGAGGCATACGAACTCTTCAAGAAGCTAGGGCTTGAAATTTTCGAACCGGGAATTGAAGTTCTTTATCGTCCGTCGAGAGAAGACGATATGAAGGCTTACGACTATGGCGCAGCCTTTGCGAGAAAGGTCAGGGAATACCATAAAAACTTTGAATAATTGAGGAGGAAATCATGTCTAAAACCGAAAGTAATCTTCAAAATGCATTTGCCGGCGAATCGCAAGCCAATAGAAAATATCTTGCCTGGTCAAAAAAGGCCGAACAGGAGGGTTACAAACAGGTTGCAAAATTGTTTAAAGCTGTTGCGGAGGCAGAAACCATACATGCGCATAACCATTTGAAACAGATGGGCGGCATAAAAAGCACGAAAGAAAACCTTGAGGCCGCCATGGCAGGAGAGATTTTCGAATTTCAGAAGATGTATCCTCAAATGATAGCAGAGGCAGAGGCAGAAGGTGACAAGAATGCAGCAAGGTCTTTTGTCTACGCAAATGAGGTTGAGAAAGTGCATGCTGAACTATACAAGAAAGCATTGGCAGAATTGGGCAAGAACGTGGAGACAGATTATTACGTCTGCACAGTCTGCGGTCATACAGTAGGAGGAGAGCCTCCTGATGAGTGCCCGGTTTGCAAGTCAAAGAAGCAGGCATATAAGAAAGTCGAGTAAAAGCAGAAGATGAAGATAGTAGCTTTTCAGGGAAGCCCGCGTCCGGGCGGCAACACTGAAATCTTGCTTGAAGAGACTTTGAAGCCTATAAAAGAAGCAGGGCATGAAATCATGCTCTTCAAGCTGAACTTCATGCGCATAAAGCCTTGCCAGGACTGCGGCTCCTGCGAAAAAAATGGTCAGTGCATCATAAACGATGATATGGCAGATATCTATGAAGCAATCCGCAGAGCCGACAGATTTATCCTTGCTTCCCCTATTTTCTTCTTTGCTCTAAGTGCGCAGATAAAAGCGATGATTGACAGATGTCAGGCATTCTGGTGTGAAAAATATCTCCTGAAGAAATCTATACCCGCCGGCGCGTATGGACGAAAAGGGCTCCTGCTGCTTGTTGGAGGCATGAAGAAGGAGATAGGAACGACCTGCTCAGACGCTACAGGCACTGCATTCTTCAGGACCATTAGTGTAAAACAGCACGAGGTGCTCTCCTTTTTAGGAGTCGATGCTAAAGGTGCCGCTCTTGAGCATCCAACCGCCTTGAAAGATGCCCTGGAAGCAGGGAAAAGACTAATTTCATAAGCCAAAGGGTTATGTAGCCTGAAAGCTCATGATAGGGAGGTATATATGTTGCCGGACCAGTATGTCAGTATCAGAAAACGCTTCAAGAGCTTTTTCACAGCATCTGCGAACCTGGGCAAGGCAGCAAAAGCCGCCGGCCCATTAGACGACAAGACCTCGCATCTCATTCAATTGGCAGCTGCAGCCGCAATCCGCTCAGAAGGCTCTGTTCATTCGCACACAAGAAGAGCGCTTGAAATGGGTGCAAAGCCTGATGAGATTTACCACGCTATTATACTGATTACAAGTACTATAGGATTTCCGACTGTGTCAGCCGCCCTGAGCTGGGCTGATGACGTCATTTCAGGCAGAAAAAAATAGTTGTATATTCAGTTTTTTCCTACGTTCAGATGCAATGAATCCTGTTCGTTTTGCTTCAACCGCGGGATAACCCGTATGCCGGATATCGGGATAGAAGACTTCCGGAAAATTTCAACTATCCTGATCGATAAAGGCTGTAATGAGATAGACATGCTTGGCGGTGAGCCAACACTCCACCCTGATCTGATGTCTCTGGTTGAACTGGCCTCTAAAAAAGGCTTTAAGATTTCGATAAGCTCAAATGGAAGCAATGTCCCATTGTTAAGGGAACTCTCGAAAAATTTCGGTCGGGACCGTCTTACTATAGGCATATCGCTTAATGATATGCCTATAAATGACCGCCTGACTGAGTACATTGTAAACTGGAAACCGCTTCTGAAAAGCGTCTGCTCTAAGTCACGCCTGTTGCCGGAAAACGCAGCACATCTACTTGCTAAGGAGGGCATTGATTATTACGCCATATATATGGACGCAATCAACTTGACCGACCTTAGTAACTGTCTACCTTTTCCGGTGTATTTCAATAAATTGAAAGAAGTAAGCGCCTTATACGACAATATCCGAGAAGTCTACTGCTCTTGCTTTTCGACGGATAGTCAAAATGTTTCGGGACTTGATAGCGTCAGATGTCCTGCCGGCATAACGAAGCTTTCAATCATGCCGGACGGATCAACTTATCCATGTTATCTGTTGTTTCAGCGACCGGAATTTATGTTGGGCAATATACTATCTGACGATTTGGACCGGATTTTGCGGCATCCTGCCCTTAGTTTATTAAGAAATTTTGAAGGAAATAGCTGTAGCAACGCTGAATGTAATTTTTACTCGAAATGCAAAGGTGGTTGCCCCGCTGTGAGTCTTATGACATACGGGAACCTCAAGGCGCCCGATCCCAGATGCCGCACTGGGTAGTCCAGTTTTAGTTTCGTGTAGGAAAACTCTTACAAGAAATTCGGGTCTAGTCTGATTTCTTTTCAGCGCCTTTGGAGTTATGCTTATATTAGAAAGATTATGCAATGCATTACTATGGACTTCCATAGGAACAACAACGCTTCGGGAAGTTGAGTCGGATGTGGTGAGCAAGCTCTCAGCAGCGAGAGGGAAGCCTTAAGCATCCGCCGGATTCCCAAAGAAAATTTAAAATGCTATGGTCGCCATAGAATGCACTGCATTAAATCTGGAGCCGTGCAATAGGCAAATGGGCTGATCTGCAAAGCCTGTAGTAATAGAAATTACAGGCCGTCAGCCGCAGTCTTTGCCAATTGCATGGCTCTTATTATTTTATGCTCAGGAATCCTTAGCATTAGGCCTCTTGCTTCGCAACTCGCTTTTAAACCGGAAAGATTGGCGATCTCGCGATGCGCTCCTGGGAGCTCCTCTGATATACCCTATCAAGGCATTAGCCTGGCACCTATAATCGTGAGGCAGAAATAGGTCATAAGAAATGCTTTCGAGTATAATAGAACAATAACTATATGAAAACACAACGCGATAATAACATATTGTCAGGCGTCGTTGATAAGAAGAAAGAGAAAATAGTTGATGCCAAGTATAGACTGCCCATTGCTCAAATAAAAAGAATGCTGGCTGACATAGAACCGCCACGCGACTTCCGCAGGTCGATAAGGCGTGACCAAGGTCCTATCAGGCTTATTGCTGAAATTAAGAAGGCCTCTCCATCCAAGGGGCTTATAAGGGATAATTTTGATCTGCTTCAGATTGCGCGCATATATGAAGAAAACCGGGTTGACGCGATTTCAGTTCTTACTGAAGAAGACTACTTTCAGGGCCATCTCTCATACCTTGAAATAGTTCATCGGTCTGCAACCAAACCGCTGTTGCGCAAGGACTTCATCATTGATGATTATCAGATATATGAATCAAGGCTCTCCGGAGCGGACGCCGTCCTTCTGATCGGAGCAATCCTAGACATCAATCAAGCAAGCGAATACTGCGCTATGGCAACTGAACTCGGTATGACTGTGCTTTTTGAAGTGCACAACAGTAAAGAATTGGAAGAAGCTCTCTTGATCGGTGCCGATGTGATTGGCATCAATAATCGCAATCTCAAGACGCTCGATATAGACCTCTCAACGACATTGAGGCTCAAGAACACAATACCTGCTGATAAGATTGTAGTAAGCGAAAGCGGAATCAGAACTCGCAAAGATGTCCTCATTCTTGAAAGCTACGGGGTCGATGCAATGCTGATCGGCACGGCATTTATGGAATCAACGGACATCGCTGTAAAAATAGAAGAGCTTGTTGCAGACAATAAAACGTCATGCTAAAGGTCATGTTTCTTTGCACTGCCAATTCTTGCAGAAGCCAGATGGCTGAGGGGTGGGCGCGTGAATTGGGCAGAGCCGTGCTGGAACCTTACAGCGCAGGACTGATAGCCGTTGGCGTTAACCCAAGAACAATAGCAGTGATGCGCGAAGTGGGCATCGACATTTCTGGGCAGAAGTCTAAGGAAATTGATAGAAACCTGCTGATGCAAATGGACTTTGTTATCACGTTATGCGGTCATGCAGAAGCGGCATGCCCACAGACACCGCCAAATATCGGCAGACTCCACTGGCCGATAAATGATCCAGTCGGCACTAAAGGTACGGATGCAATGATCATGAAGGAATTCAGACGCGCTCGAGATGAAATCAGGGGTCATATTACCGAATTTATAAGAGACCTTATCAGGTCTGGAAAAGCTTGATTCTTATAGGGTCTATTCATAGATCCGCCGGAGCACATATGCGGTAGAGGGGGGAAATATGTCTGAGTTCATGGAAGTAATAGAATGGTTCGACAATACCGGCACAGAGATAGTTCACCGTTATCCGGAGGAAGGTTCCGCCGAGATAAAGTTCGGAGCACAACTTATTGTAAGAGAAAATCAGGCTGCGGTCTTCTTCAGGGATGGAAAAGGACTGGACATCTTGGGTCCGGCCCGCCACACTCTGTCCACAAAAAACCTGCCCATACTGACTAAAATACTATCCCTCCCATGGGGATTTACCAGCCCGTTCAGGGCGGAGATATGTTTCATAAACATGAAGATTTTCACGAACATGCGGTGGGGAACAAAGGACCCGGTTGCCTTCAAGGACAGCGAACTGGGCCTAGTGCGACTCAGGGCGTTTGGCACATTTACTATGAAAGTTACACAGCCTCTTCTTTTTATAAATACGCTGGTGGGTACGCAGGGTTCGTTCGGGACTGCCAGCGTTGAAGACTATCTTCGCGAGATCATCGTCTCCCGCCTCAATGATTTCATGGGTGAGACAGTCGACAGCCTCTTCAACCTGCCAAAGCATTACGACGAATTGGGCATAGCTGTCAAGACACGACTTACCGAAGATTTTAAGAAATACGGGATGGATCTTGTCGATTTCTATGTCAACCGCATAACACCACCTGAAGATGTGCAGAAAATGATAGATGAGCGTGCAGGGATGCAGGCCGTAGGTGATCTTGACAGCTTTTTAAAATACAAAGCTGCTAAAGCAATGGGCGATGCAGCTACATCTGCGGGGCCAGCATCAGGTGCGGCATCCGGGATGGGCCTGGGCATCGGCGCCGGCATGGGTATGATGATCCCTGGAATGCTATACAATGTTATCAATCAGCAGAGTCAGCCGGTACAATCAGGTGAAAAAGCAAATGTGAATTGTCCACGCTGTCATGGAGAGGTCTTTATCGACAGTAGATTTTGCCCATCGTGCGGACACCAGATGGTTGCCATTCGCAAATGCCCGCAATGCAACAAGGATCTCAATGCAAATGACAACTTCTGCCCTGTATGCGGGCTGGATCTGAAAAGTAACCTGCAATGCGCCAAGTGCAATACGAAGCTGCCGCCGGGCACAAAATTCTGTTTCAATTGCGGAGAGAAATTGGCCTAATAATAAAGGCTTTGTCGGCCAACACAAGCATTAGTAAATATGAATAGTTATACAGTGTCAACGGAATGCCCGTCATGCTCAGCCCCTCTGGACTTCAGTGAGGGATCAAATGCGGTCAAGTGCCATCACTGCAGCTCAAAGCTCATGGTTACAGGAAGAAAACAGGTCCTCAGTTACTTTATCAGACCAAAGATTGATCATTACCGGGCCATAGCAGCCGCAATGAAGGCCCATCAGGAACAGGACCGGGACTGCAGCGTCATCAAACCTCAAATATATTTCATACCTTATTACCGCTTGATTGGAAGCGATTTCAGATGGGAAGAAGCACCGCGCGTCCCTGTCAGGCCAGATTCAGAATATAACTTGCCCAACGTCTATGGCCCGAATTCTGATTACGAGCAAGACGACTTGGGAATAGGATTTGGCTCGATTTTCGGTCGAACAGGAGACATCCTAGACATTATATTTGGCAGCGGACATAATCATACGGGCGCTATAATGAACGCTGATACGAATAACAGAAGTACGACCATAAACACGGGCCCGGAACAGAATAAAGTTGGTCCCTCTAAGTTCCAAATAGCAGACCGGTACGTCGAAAAGAATTTCATAGCCTGCAATATGCATGGAGAAGGGCTGTATTCTTTGGGTTTGAGACCAACAGTGCTCAGACTTGAACTGTTTCAGAACAGCACAATAGAACCTCTAGGCAAGATTGTGAACCCGAACTTGAGCATAGATGAAGCCATGGGCAGCGGAATGAAAGATGCTGCTATTCAGCCTTTACTCTTTCGGTCGGTGTTGGGCCGAATATTGTCCAAGATCTACTTTCCGTTCTGGTTTGTGGAGCTGCAGTGCGATGGCAAGCCACTTCTTTCAATCGTGGACGGTGTCTCGCAAACAGTACTCAAGCTCGATGCTGATAAAACAATTTATTCAACTTTGGACATGCAGCCACAGGGCGAACAAAAAACCATAGGATTCAGGCCGCTCAATTGTCCCAACTGCGGCTGGGATCTGCCGTTCCGTCCTGATGATGCCATATTCTTCTGTTCGTCCTGTGCAAGGGCTTGGCAGATATATGGAAGCGAGCTTTCAGAAGTGCAGTACCAGGTTGCACAGATCGACAATCTGAACGGACAGACTAAATATCTTCCGTTCTGGGTAATTGATGCGGTTTCAGGCGGGCAGAAGGAGACTTTTTATGTCCCGGCATTTCGTTTCCGTCGACTGAAAATGCTTGTAGATCTGTCACAAAATATTACCAAGAAGAAACCGCAATACATAATCCGAAGTGACGAAAAACAGGCCTTAAAGGAGATGCAAGGCTGTTACTACGATTCAGAAGACGCCTTCCTGCTGGCCCAGTTTGTTCAAGTCGGAATTTTTTCACATAATGCAGACGACATAAAGGCCTTCGACAGGAGAAGTATAGAATTGCAAGGTTCCACTTTGACATGGTTCCCCTTCAAGGTAAACGGCTGCAACCTCATTGATCCTTTTACGGCAACGGAGATATCTCAAAGCCTGCTTATATAGGGCGGCTATTTCATGCCGCCCATCTATATGTTATTTCACTTCGATTCTGATTTCTTTAGGCCTGGATACTTCCTTTTTGGGAATCACTATTTCCAGTACGCCATTATTAATGGATGCCTGGGCTTTTTCATTTTCAACCTCGAACGGCAGCGTAATAGTACGCGTGAAATTGCCATAGGTCCTCTCTGCGATGAAGTAATCTTCTTCCTTCACTTCTTCATCCTTTTTCACTGCTCCCTTTACAATCAGGACATCCTTGGTTATCGTAAGGTCGATATCTTCCCTTGTGACTCCAGGCAGCTCCATTTTAACGACAATGTCGTTGTTTCGATCATACATGTCCATGTTAGGAATCACCAGACCCTCGGACTTAGGCCAAATCCTTCTTCTGCGAGTAGGTTTGGTAAATTCATCGAAAAGTCTGTCCATGTCCCTTCTCATGTCCTCCAACTCCTTTAACGGACTCCACTTATCTATAGACATAGGCTCCTTCCTTAACACCAGTTTATATTCTTAAGGACCAAGGGTCCTATGATACAAACTCCGCCACGTCGATCTTGCCAAAAACCATCTTATCATCAACATAATCAACTTCGATGACATCACCCTCTGCAAAGGCGCCTTCAAGCAGCTTCAATGCCAACGGATTAAGTATCTCGTTCTGGATAGCCCTCTTAAGGGGCCTCGCGCCATATACTGGGTCATAACCTGCTTTGGCGACGCGAGTCTTAGCAGCGTCAGTGAGCAATATATCAATCTTTTTCTCGCGAAGATACTTCTTCATACGCTCGACCTGAATGTCAACAATCTGCTTGAGCAACGTAGTATTGAGCGCATTAAAAATAACTATCTCATCGATACGATTCAGAAATTCCGGTCTGAATGAAGCTTTCAGATCAGTCATAATCTTGTCCTTCAGATCTTCGCGATTGTCTGATCCCCAATATGCCTCAGGTCTCTTAGTCCGCTCTTCCAACAGCTCCTGAATATGGATACTGCCGATGTTAGAGGTCATTATTATTATCGAATTCCTGAAATCCACCGTCCTGCCGTGGCCGTCTGTAAGCCTTCCATCGTCAAGAAGTTGCAGCAATGTATTAAACACCTCGGGATGAGCCTTCTCAATCTCATCGAAAAGCACGACAGAATAAGGTCTCCGTCTGACCGCCTCGGTCAACTGACCACCTTCCTCATAACCGACATAACCAGGAGGGGCTCCCAAGAGACGAGACACTGTATGGCGCTCCTGGTATTCAGACATATCAATCCTGATCATGGCTGTCTCATCGTCAAAGAGGAACTCGGCAAGAGCCTTAGCCAGTTCCGTCTTCCCAACGCCGGTAGGACCGAGAAACAGGAATGATCCTATCGGCCGGTTCGGGTCCTGCAGCCCTGACCTTCCCCTTCTGATAGCGTTTGCAACTGCAACGAGCGCCTCATCCTGCCCTACAACGCGTTGTCTGAGACGGTCTTCCATGTGGATGAGTTTCTGCACTTCACCTTCCAGCATGCGCGTAACAGGAACACCACTCCATTTTGAGACAACTTCAGCGATATCCTCATCGTCCACCTCTTCTTTGAGCATCTTGCGTTTTTCCTGGGTGGCCTTAAGGCGGGCATTCTCAGATTCAAGAGACCGCTGTAACTCAAGAAGCTTGCCGTATTTCAGTTCGGCAGCCTTTGCAAGATCACCTTCCCTTTCAGCCCGCTCTGCTTCAATCTTTGCGTGGTCGATTTGCTCCTTGACATCCCTGATCTTCTGGATCACCTCTTTTTCTCCAAGCCACTGCGCTCTCAGCAGATCACGCTTGGACTGAAGCTCAGCAGCATCTTTTCCAATCTTTGCCAGTTTATCCTTTGCATCCTGAGATTCGTCTTTCAACAGAGCCTGCTTCTCAATTTCCATCTGACGCAGCTTTCTCTCAAGCTCATCAAGCTCTATGGGCATGCTGTCAATCTCCATCCTGAGTCGGGCAGCAGCCTCGTCAATCAGATCGATGGCCTTGTCCGGCAGAAACCTGTCAGTGATATATCGGTTCGAGAGCACTGCCGCTGCGATCAAGGCAGAATCCTTAATCTTCACACCATGATGTATTTCATACTTTTCTTTCAATCCGCGAAGTATCGATATTGTGTCCTCGACCGAAGGTTCTCCAACAGCCACCGGCTGAAACCTTCTTTCAAGCGCCGGATCTTTTTCTATATATTTGCGATATTCATTAACAGTTGTAGCGCCAATACACCTAAGCTCTCCTCTAGCAAGGGCGGGCTTCAGCATATTAGAGGCATCCATGGATCCTTCTGCAGCGCCGGCTCCGACTAACGTATGGAGTTCATCTATAAAAGAGATAACCCTTCCCTCTGACTGCTCAATCTCCTTCAGGACCGCCTTCAGTCGCTCTTCAAATTCCCCCCGGTATTTAGCACCGGCAACTAAACTGCCTATGTCAATAGTGACAAGCCGCTTGTCACGCAATGTCTCAGGCACATCTCCATCAACAATTCTCTGGGCAAGGCCTTCGACTATTGCTGTCTTGCCGACTCCGGGATCTCCGATAAGAACAGGGTTGTTCTTTGTCCTTCTTGAGAGCACTTGAATAACACGCCTGATTTCTTCGTCCCTTCCGATGACTGGATCGAGCTTTCCGCGCTTAGCGAGATCGGTCAAATCTTTACCGTACTTTTTGAGAGCCTGGTATTTCTCTTCCGGGTTCGGGTCAGTTACTCTGTGCACGCCGCGAATCTCCTGCATGGCCGACAGGACATTGGCGCGCGCAGCACCATGCCTGGTCAGTATCTCTGATGCGGGTCCGCTGTCGCTGTAGATCGCTATAAGCAGGTGCTCAACGCTTATAAACTCATCCGTCAGATGCTGGGCTTCTTCGAAGGATTTCTCAAGAACAGCCTTTAGCCTTGGGGCTATATAGAGCTGGCCCATCGGTGTCGCTCCGGAAACTTTTGGAAGTTTGTCGATCTCCTTCTCAAGATCGGCTTTGATCGCTGCTATATTCGCTCCAGTCCTGCTTATTATCTGCGGGCCGATGCCTTCCTCATCGCTGAGAATAGCGAAAAGAAGATGTTCGACATCAAGCTGTTGGTTGCCCTTTTTCTGAGCCAGCCCTTGCGCTTCCTGAATAGCATCCTGACTCTTTACGGTCAATCTATCTAATCTCATTTTTCCTCCCTTTATGGTATGCGCCCATAGTTTTTCTCAAAAATCTGATACATCAAATAGTGGTTCCTATAGTGCTTCATTCTTCGCCCAGAATAGTCCTCAATCTTCGCTGAAACTCTCTTTTTATATCTTCATCTACCATGTCCATCATTTCACTTATTTCGCGATGCATTGTCTCCATTCGGTTTCTCATTCGCAGTATTATGTCCACGCCGGCTTTGTTGACGCCGAGATCCTTTGTAAGCTCGATTACAAGGTGAAGCCGTTCAACGTCCCTGTCCGAATACAATCTCTGCCGATTGATCCTGCTGGGAGTCACAAAACCTTCCCGCTCGTACATTCTAAGCGTCTGCGGATGCACATCCAGCATCTGGGATACAACACTTATAAGGTAAAGCGGCCTATCGGCATCTGGCTTTCGTCTAGTCATATCACTTTTCTCCAAGTCTACTTCTTGGATTCCCAGAATACAAAGCCTCTATCGTTTTAACAGCTTCTCTGGCTTTTTCGGGAATTTCAGTCGGCACCGCTATCCGAATCTCCACGTATTCATCTCCACGGCCTCCCGATTTGTCGATATATCCCTTGCCGCTAAGCTTGAATTTACGCCCGCCCTGAGTGCCCGGTGGCAGTTTCATCATGGCTGAACCGTCGAGAGTCGGCACCTCTATTTTTGCACCAAGCGCCGCCTCGCCAAACGTTACCGGCACCTGGATATGGATATCAGCACCCTTCTTATGAAATACCGAATGATGCCTGAGCGAAACCTCAAGCAACAGATCGCCTGACGGTCCTCCACCCTTGCCTGCATTACCCTTGCCCTTCAACCTTATAAGAGAGCCCTCTGACGCTCCTGCCGGAATTTTAACTTTAAGAGTCTCGTTTGCATATATACTTCCGCGTCCACTGCATTTCTTGCACGGGGAGATAGGCTTTTGACCTTTGCCACCGCATTCATGACAAGCCTGAGCAATCTTGAAGAATCCTCTGGATGTCTGGGCACGTCCGGAACCGTTACAATTCTTGCATGTCTCAAAAGAGTCAGCACCCCTGCCGCCGCACGCCTCACACTGAGCCATTCTTGACACAGGAATGCTCATTGTCTTGCCTGCAAAGGCATCTTCCAGGGAAAGCTCAAGGGCTATCAACAAATCCTCGCCCCTGGCAGCTTCAGGCTCATGACTATAGCGCCCGCCAAAAATATCGCCAAAGATGTCCGCAAAACCTCCGGCATCAAATCCTTTAAATCCCTCGAAGCCCTCAAAATTGAATGTGCCGCCTTTATCGTACTCGGCCCGCTTCTTCTCATCGCCTATTACTGCGTAAGCTTCGTTGATCTCCTTGAATTTTTCCTCTGCAGCCTTGTCACCAGGATTAAGGTCCGGATGATGCTTTCTTGCCAGCTTTCGGTATGCCTTCTTGATGTCATCCTGAGCTGCATCTTTTCCAACTCCAAGTATCTGATAGTAATCCTTCGTTGCCGCCGGCATATTGGTCTCCCTCACATAATCTCTTAATTCATATCATAATGCTTTATTCGCTTTATGTCAAGATACTTTATTTGATTGACTTGATAATAATGGCGGGCTAGCTAAGATCATAGCGATAAAAGCACTGCCATTGTAAGCAATTATAAAGGACTACTATAATAAGCCGCGTAAACTACGGGAACGAGCAAATCTGACAGGAGTAAGTTTTGATTAGAGCCTTACAGATACGCCTTTTGCCTTCAGATATTCCTTTGCCTGATAGATAGAATATTCTCGATAGTGAAATATGGATGCTGCAAGCACAGCATCTGCCTTGCCGTTGACAAAGCCATCGTACAAATGCTCGAGCGTTCCGGCACCGCCGGAAGCTATCACAGGAATGGATACCGCATCGGATATCGTACTGGTAAGCTCAAGATCATAACCCTCTTTAGTGCCATCACGGTCCATGCTGGTAAGTAGAATCTCGCCGGCTCCCAGTTCTTCCATTTTCACTGCCCACTTTACAGCGTCGATCTTTTTCATCTTCCGCCCGCCGTGAGTGGACAGCGCCCAAGTCAGCCCTGCAGACGGCAAGGATAGAACAACATCCTTAAGAGACTGGTCCGTAAACCATGTCTCCCCTGACGATTCAGTCATATTTTCTGAAATGCGTTTAGCGTCGATTGCAACAACAATACATTGAGTTCCGAAGCGTTCTGCAGCCCGGCTTATAAAGTAAGGATCATGAACCGCTGCGGTATTTATAGATACCTTGTCGCAGCCTGCGTTAAGAAGATTTCGAATATCGTCCAGGTTCCTGATGCCGCCTCCTACGGTAAGCGGCATAAATACATCGTTTGCAGTCTTCTCTACAACATCCAAAATAATCTTTCTTTTTTCGTGAGACGCAGTTATATCAAGAAAAACCAGTTCGTCGGCGCCTTCCTTGTCATAATATATGGCATTATCTACTGGATCGCCGGCGTCTCTCAGATTCAGAAAGCTTACACCTTTAACTACCCTTCCGTCTTTGACATCCAAGCATGGAATAATGCGCTTTGCTAGCAACTCTCCTCCGAAATTCTTATTGCTTCCTTCAGATCAAGCGAGCCCGAATAGATTGCCTTTCCAGTTATCGCGCCCCATAATCCTGTGATCGCAAGAAGGTTCTTTATGTCGTCAATTGAAGATATCCCTCCCGATGCAATCACAGGGATATTCAGGATATTCACCATTTCGCGGACAGCTTCAATGTTTGGACCCGATAACATGCCGTCCTTCGATATATCAGTATAGATAATGCCCGCACAACCGTAACTTTGCATCTTCTGCGCCAGTTCTTTAGCCCTAGCCGTTGTGACTTCAACCCACCCCTTCACGGCAACATCTCCGTTCTTGGCGTCTATCCCAACAAGCACTCTGCCAGGATATTTAGTGCAAGCCTCCTTCACAAGCTTTGGATTTTCAACAGCAACAGTGCCTAGTATCACGCTGTTTACGCCGGAAGAGATCAGATGTTCAATGCGGTTCAAATCGCGGATGCCGCCGCCAACTTCAATCTCCATCGAGACAGCCTTTCTGATATTCAAGACACTCTCAAGATTCAGCTGACTGCCGGTAAAAGCACCGTCCAGATCGACAACATGCAGACGTTTAGCTCCTGATGCTTCCCATTTCCTGGCCGTTGAAACTGGATCATCAGAATATACAGTGGCGTCTTCTTCTCTCCCTTGAAGGAGCCTTACGCAGCGACCTCCTTTAAGGTCTATTGCAGGAATCACAAGCATCATATTACTATAACAGAAAGCCTTTGCAGCATGCAGAAACATGCCGGGAGATCATGTGTCATTATCAAAGATAACAGGATTTGCAGTATTCGTCATTGCCATTATTATTTTCTCTCAGACGGCAGTTCCTTTTGTCCTGCCGGAGAGACTCGACTATGACCTTACCTGGGCTGGGATTAAAGCCGGCACAGCATCACTCGAAACGGTGGAGAAAGATCAATATATACAATTTGTATCGCGCGCGATGTCGTCCGATTTCGTATCGGTCTTTTATCGTGTTGATGACCTTGCAGTAAGTTCCCTGAAAAAAATCCCAATTAAAAATTTACCGGGCACTCCATATAGCTATAGACTTAAAACATCAGAAGGCAAACATAGGAAAGATAAAGAAGTATATTTCGACCTGGCGGCCAAGAAGGCCATGTATATTGACTATCTCGACAAGGAGCAGAAGTCATTCGACATTGGCGATTCTACAATGGATGCTCTATCATGTTTTTATTACGTACGCTTCCTGCCGCTTCATGTGGGGAAATCAGTTTTCGTTGACATATTCGACAACAAGAAACTATATAAGGCCGAGATCCAAGTTGTAAAAAAAGAAGAAATCGAAACGCCTATCGGAACCTTCAAAACTATTCTGATAAGACCAGTGCTTCAGAGCGAAGGTATATTTAACAGAAAGGGCGACATTTTCATCTGGCTCACCGATGACGAAAGAAGGGTGCCCGTTCTGTTGAAGACCAAGGTTAAAGTTGGCGCGGTCAAAGCCACGATCACAGCTGTAAGATAGCGCGCAGAACTCACTGACCCAAGAAAACTTCTTAATAAGCTCATTCATGTCCCACTAATTTTCGGACAGGTATGCTGAAACACGATTTCCACCTTCGCTTTTCGCTCTGTAGAGGGCATTATCCGCAGCATCCATCAAGTTGACCCAGGACATTTCCCGGGTTGGGATTATTGTAGCGACGCCTACACTAACAGTAACGTGATGGGTTACCGTGGACTTTTCATGCTGAATCTTCAGCGCCTCAATATCTCTGCATATTTTATTTGCATAAATAGTGGCTTGATACTCCTCTTGCAAGGAGAATGCTATAACAAATTCTTCCCCCCCAAATCTGGCAAGCAGGTCTCCGGGACGCTGTGCGTCTTTTCGCAAAGCTTTTGAAACCTGCCGCAGGCATTCATCGCCCTGGAGATGCCCGTAGGTATCGTTGTACTTCTTGAATTGGTCAATGTCTATCATCATTATTGAGAACTTATAACTGCCCCTCTGAGCACGTTTCCATTCATCGCCTAAGGCTATGTTGAAAGCGCGTCTATTTAGAATGCCTGTCAAGCTATCCAAAGTCGATAATCGCTGCAGCTGCTCTTCCGCTCTTCGCAGTTCGGTAATGTCGGTCCCAATGCTCAGCACTTCAGTCAATTTGCCCTCTTTGTCAAAAACAGCTTTATTTGTCCAGGCAATCCATACCCTGCGGCCATCACTTCGCATGTTTTCATTAACGTTCTGTTCGAAAGCAGCCGGGTTTTCTTGTATGCTTTCCATGAGCGGTCTAAGAGCACGGCCGGTACTCTCGCTGTCCGGAACAATAGTGCCCATTACATTCTTGCCCATGATTTCACGCTCTGAATATCCGAAAAACGTCTGTCCGAATTCGTTGAGAAAGGTGACTTCGCCATTAGGTGTCCAACGTAAAATAATGCTGTTTGCATTTTCTACTAATTCGCGATACTTGCGCTCGCTTTCTCTAAGTGCCGCATTGGCAACTTTTTGTTCAGTAACATCCCGGAAGCTCCAGACGCGACCAATAATACCATCGCCCATTTTTTGAGGTCTTGAATAGCGTTCAAAAATTCTGCCATCTTTGAATTCCAGCACATCAAAACTCTCTTCTTCGGGATGCGCATACAACGACTCAACCTTGGACAGAAATCCTTGGGGATCTTTAAGCTGCTCTAAAACAAATCCCAGAGCCTGATCATCATCCCTGGAGGCAAGAATATCATCGGGCATACTCCACATTCTTACAAAACGTGTGTTAAAGCTTTCGATAGACCCTTCATGGTTAACAACCAAGATTCCGTCTGCGGTGGATTCGAGAGTAGATTGCAAGAGCGATAGAGATTTCTTTTGCTCCTCATCGGAGAGTTTTCGCTTGTGGATTTCACAGTCCGCTTTTCGATATAAAAATAAGCAGGCCACCCCGATCAGAGTGCATAGAACCATAAGATAGGGGCCAAATTGCTTGAAAAACGCAACAGAAATTTTGTCTGACAGTATATTGCTATCAAGTAAATAACTTGCTTTCCACCCGGGCAGGTTAGGTATATCTTTCTGAAAGAGGATGTACTTATTGCCCTTGCTATCAACCGCGTACCCACCCTTTGATTCCATTCCAGTCCATTCTATAGAACCTTCACCAAACTGCTGTGTAGAAGTGATAACAGAAAGTTTTTCTTGCGGAATTTTCCACAGGCTATGATATAGCCATTCCGGCTTGCTCGAAAGAAAAACTATGCTATGACTGTCTGCCAGAAGCATGATCCCCTGATGTTTTATTTGAATCCCTTTCTCAATCGAATCAATTGGAACTTTAAGGACAAGAACCCCCAAGGGATCTCTTCGCCCTCCGCCATAAATAGGGTAACCGTAAAACAGACCTCTTCTTTTTGTTACAACGCCAAGCGCCGGATATATGGATGGAGAGCCCGCAATTGCCTGCTGGAAGAAAGGCCGAAAGGCGTAATACCTACCCATAAAGCTTTGTGAGGTATTTCGATTGGATGATAAAACTGTTTCTCCAGTACGATCTAAAACGTAACACACGTCTGCCTGAGTCGTAGATTTAAAATGATCGAGCAGGGCATTTGCCTGCGTAATGGCGTTTCGATCCTTACTCGTCAGGGCTGCTGACAATTCCCTCAGGCCGGCCAGTGCGGCCGCCATCTTCTGATATTCTGATAAGGATGTTGCTATTTCTTTTGCAAAATCTTGAACATTGTTTTCGGCCTTGGTAGTCAGATCATTGCGAAGAGCGACTCTGAGGGAATAGAAATAAAGCCAACATCCTGCGATTATGCTCAGGAAAACCAAAAGCACGAATAACGTCACGATTGAACGCATTTGCAGAGGATTCCTTATGGCATTCTGTATCCTCATTCGTTACCTGGTCAGCATGTGTGATTACCTATTCCTGTCGACTTCCTGGCAGCAACGAGATACTAACGTCAACAGCTTTATCGATACCCGAATCGGCTACATAATCATAGCAGAAAAGATAGGCAATATCTACGGAATGTGCTCAATCAAACTAAATATGAAGTCGCATACGAGTTGTGAGTGGCAGATGCTGTGCGTAATATTCCCCGGCGTCAAGGACGTCTGTGCTAATTTTTCGACAGGAACATTACGTGTGTAAAATAATGCCACCGTAATGAGGAAGATCTGTATTACGCGGTGCGACATCACTCCCGTTCTACTAATTTAGCTGGTTTAGAGAAGTGTAAAGTACCTGAGAGGGAGAAACCAATAGGATATATTCGCGCCGTTATTGGTCACGTCTTCTAACCACTTCATTGCCTTGTCGTCTGGCAGCCTTATTAAATAATTCTATCGTGGGATCAAGCAGGTGGGGCTTAAAGGGTATTACATCATCGATCTGGAAGAGCGTGAGTATTTGTTTACCTATTGTCATTTTATGCATGATTAGAGCATTTTGTATCATCAGTTTTTTGGAGTTCTCAGTTAAACCTTTACTCATGCAAAATATACCGTATACTAATTTATCTGAAACCGAAAGAATAGTCAGCTTTTCTCCTAGCTGAGGATTCAAATCTACCATAGTTTCAAACGCATTCTTGTTGACTAGAGCTGCGTCGGCCTGGTTGAAAAATAGTGGCAGAACGGTTCCCGGCACTTTTTTTACTTCTCTGACAGATCCGAAGAACCTCTCAGAAGTAGGTAGATGTTTACGATCAAGAAGCGTATCAAGCCACAAATACGCTGCATCGACCATATAGCCTTGATGTACAAGCAGTTTTTTGCCTTTAAGTTCCGATATGTCTGATATCCTTCTATCTTTGCGAACTATAAGAACTAACCGCTCTCCATCTGCACTGCCCTTTCTAACCGCCACAAGAGAAGGTTCTAATAGAGCTTTATCTTTTATTTTAAGATAATCGGTCACAGGGAAGCCGACAACGTTAACCTCTCCACTCTTCAGAGCTGTTTCTAAAGACTGCAAGTTTTCAAAAATAAGCGGTTTTGACTGTACCTTTAATGTCGAGCTGCTGGAAAACTCTCTAATCCAAAGCTCAAGTGCTGCCTGCGCATCTGCGTAATTCGCGTCATTCAGCAATTTGCTCGAAAAAGCAAGACGAACTATGTCTCGATTAGGTTCGTTTGATTCAGCATTTCCAACTCTAGCTTCAAATACAATAAGAGCAAATATCAATAGCAAAACAATCAGATATAGTTTATTCTTCTTAGTCATTCCGGCACCATTACAGCATGCTGTTGAAGCAGATATGTATAGTTTTAAGACGTGCATCCATCCATTTATGCCTAAAGATCCTCTCTATGTTATCGATGTTTCAGATACGTCCTTTAACTCTATTTACCACTCACAAAAATATACCTTTGGGGTTTATTTGCCGCTGCAATATTTTTAGTGATATGACTACAAGCTTTGACATAAGTCAAGGCAATCCAATGTTGTTGAGTTTAAGCTACCAGTAAGCACGGAAGCATATTTTGATCAACGTTATCAGGCAACACCTTCGGGTTGGCGTTAGTTATATAACTCTTTTGGGATATTGCTTTTTTCAATTGATACTACCATAAGCTATTTAAAAAGGAGGATTCTATGTGCTGTGGCAACTACTATACAAATCTTGCGAAAATTATCAGCAAGGCTATAATGGACTCATCGTTTAGAGAACGTTTCCTTGTTGATCCGATCGGGACTGCCCGGGAATTTGGGCTTTCAGAAGCCGATCAAGACGAATTGGCAAAATATGATCCGCGCAAGCTGAGGGCTATGGTAGAAGGACCTGTAGCTCACTCTTGAGAAACCTTTGGAGATTCGGCCATTTTTATCATAGATGAGCGAGTAGATTATATGTTTGAGCCCAGGAGAACGAAATGCAGCGATTGTCAGAGCCGGTTGCTTCGAATATTCTGTCAGAAACGCTCAGTTCAATCAGCAACATGCTTTTATGATGCCTTGACGATCTGAGCCTGAATAGTGATTAATAGTACATGAAGGAATATGCCATACTGCAAACTGTTTTATGTATTTTGATCGTAGCTGCCGTATTCTTCATGTTACCCATCATGCCAGGACTTGCCGTTGTTGGCGCGCTCGCTCTGGTCTTTATTATTTATAAAAAATGGCGATCCAGGCATCAATCGTAAGGGCTTACAAAGGTCGCCATCTTTCATATGATAATCGTTGCCAAAGAATCGCAAAGCTGCCGATAACAGGCATTTGGTGTCTTAGTAAATCAATGCTATTACTTAACCTTTTTGTTGCATGATATTTCCAGCAACAGGATGGGCAGGAATTCACAAATTATTAAATCCTGCAAAGCTCGATGAATATTAGTTCAGCATCGCATTTTAAAGACTTTGAGGCATTCCTCCATCCTGATTATGCAACGTTAGGGTTAACTCAGGAGGGCTTGCCGTATCTCTTTTAAATGGTCGATATGAAAATTCAGATGATACTCAGCTATGGCTTCCAGCCATTTGGCGAGGGTCGGATGTTCACCAATAGAAGATTCCTTCAGCAGGGGGATATGTGCTGTTTTAGCAAGCTGCTTATCAGTCAGCAATGCTGCTCTATCGGACAACAACTTATATCTTTGTTCAAACAGAACAAGCAAGTCTGCAAGTGTCATTTTAGCGCGGTCATCGGTAAAAAATGAATTTCCAGATTCAAGGTCTATGCGTGCATTATCGCTATCCAGAAATGGTTGAATAATAGACATGGCGTCACTATCATTCTTGCCGCATAGATGAGATATAATCTCTTTAGGCGACCATCGGCCGGTGGGAGCACTCGATGCCGTTTTTTCATCAAGACCTCGACAAGCATCTTTAAGCGCCGCCACTTTCTGATTTAGCAAATTCGACAATCTGGCACCTTCGGTCGAGACCATTTTATCCCTCCTTCAATATTCATCAAATAAAAATCGCCGCTTCTGACTTACAGTATATCGACATTTGGCTGTTAATTAAATTGGGCCGGGAGCCAATCATAGATCGAAAAGTGCATGCATGCTTTGACACAAATCATCAAGATATTGTAGAGTTCTGGCGATATTTTGCACTTTGGCAAGCTGAAATACAGGTTATTAGTTGTAGCAGAATAAGCTTGCCCTGGAATAAACAGCATGAACATATTCTGGTTTCTAATCATCGGTGCAGTTGCGGGTTGGCTTGCAGGCAAGTTGACTCGTGGTCGCGGTTTTGGCTTATTAGGCGACTTAATAGTCGGCATTCTAGGTGCCTTCACAGGCAAATTTCTTTTTGGACTACTTGGCATTGCAGCATTCGGACGAATAGGCACTTTAGTAACAGCTACTGCTGGTGCTGTGCTATTGGCTTTACTAATACATCGGCTGAGACGATAAAACTTTAAGTTGAAACATATTTGTTTAAATTCAACCAATCATTCATCGGAGAGGATATGGGAAAAAATAAATACGGGATCTTTTTAGTTTTTGTTTTATTTACGGCGATTGGTTTATTGTTTGGTCTTTTGGATGAGACAAGAAGCGAAGAAAAAGAAATCAATGAATCGAAACATAGGGCCATGTCGGCACAGGAAAGCTTTTCAGCGGAAAAAAGAGATTTTATGGAGAAGGCAAGGATTCAGCTTGACAAGATAGACAAACAAGTGCGCGAACTCGAAATAAGAATGGAGCGTCAGGGTGCCGAGGTAAGTGCAGCAATTGTGCAAAAATTGAAGGAATTGAAAGCCAAACGCACCACCGTCAAATCCGAGCTGGAGAAACTTGAAACCGTGAGCAAACAAAAGTGGTCTGCCGCGAAGAAAAAATTTACAGTTGCGATCGATGAATTGAAGGATTTATACGAGAAGGCGAGTTCAAAGGCATCGGCGAAATAATAGGCTGAAAAGGGAGAATATATCATGACAATCTCTGAGTGGCTGGATCAAAAAGAAGCGGACGGAATCGATGTATCTAAGATTGAGTTACCCTCCGATCTATCATTCGACGAAGAGCCAGCTGAGACACTTTATTTCAAGGAAATCAGGCCATGCGGCATGCTCTGCTCGGAAAACCATCCATTTTCAATGGTTCAGCGATACGGGCACTGGTACATCGCCAATGGGCAGGACAAGAATGCCGGCATCCATTCATCGGGAATGGAATGGAAATTGACCACAAAAGATAAAAACCTGGTAATCAAAACGGCACAATCGCACATTGAATAAATAAAAAAATGTATTAGCAAATTTCGATCATGAAGTTGTGCATTTTGGCCAAATTAATAGCTACGACAAAAATATGCAAAGAATGGATTGTTTGATATAATTTAAACATCCTGGCAAACTCGTAATAGCTATTGCTGACGATTTTTCTAGAGGAAGGCTGTACAAGCCATGTGAATTTCGCATGCGCAAAATGTCAAAAAAAGATAACTAGGGAGAAAAAATAATGAAGAAAGTCTCTGCAGCATTGATATCAATAGCGATACTTGGATTATTAAGTATTGCTCAGGCGGCTGATGAACAGAAAGCTGCACCTCACAACATGCCAATGATGAATAGCCAGACCATGAAAGGTGATATGGGTGCTATGAATTGCCCAATGATGAAAGATGGGATGAAGGACGGGATGATGGGCGGCGGCATGATGATGCACCATAGAATGATGCATGATTCTATGAAGATGATGAAAGATATGATGGTAATACAGAAGAAAATGCTCGGCAATCCGTCGGCGGATGAGAAGATGGCTATGGATAAAGAACTGGCCGTCATGATAGAAAAAGTTGATAAGATGATGGCAAATTGCCAGAATATGATGAACATGCAACACAACCCTGGAGAGCAGAAAAAAGAAGTAACTGCTCCGGTAGAGCACAAACACTAATATCATCGGCACAGAGGGGATAAGCCGTTTATCCCCTCTATAGGCTACTGTTCAGGAAAATAATTAGTCCGGATCATTTGTGTGTCCAAGTCACGATTTACATTGACAGGTCTAGCAAACAAAATTTAAAAATCTGCGATTATCCAGCACCAGCAGAATCCGCCAGGCTTATTCTGATAAATAATCATCAAGCATGATTTACGGTTGTTTCTGGTACTCCGTGCCGGCCGGATTTTCTTCGTATACACCGCATTCTTTTGAAAATCTATATAACCCATAGCACTGTTGCGACTGTTTCGTGCAAAAAGTCCTCACGGTCACTAGTTGATGCAGTCGTTAGCCCATCGTCTTCTGCAAGAACTTACTTGCCAATTTGTGAGTTTGTTTGATCCGCGTATTTGTGATGTCCCATTTACACAATTCTGTTTTTACCAGCATCTGATGTTTTTTGCTTATGTCGCGTAATGCATTCCCTACTGATTTTCGTACATATTCACTCTCGTCGTTTCGGAGTTGACTCAACAGTCGAATGGCAACTTCAGGATGGTCGCGGAAATATGGTCGTCCTGTCCATATTCTCAGCCCCTCTGTGACTGCTCTCCGTACGTTGGGATTGGAGTCTGCCAACCATTCGTTAATAACAGGAAGAGCATCTTCATAGCCAACGTCTGTACAAAACCTGTCAAAGGCTTTTGCCAGAATCTCCTGTACACGCCAATCATTGTCTTGGCTCACTCGCTCCTTCAGAAACGTAATGCTTTTTCTCGAATTGGCTGCTAATCGGCCAAAGATGAAAGTTGCCAGTGCGCGTTCCTGGTATATTTCTGAAACAAATAGTTGTTTGGCAAGTCGAAGGCTTTCTTTGGCGGCATGGATAGTAAATATTTCATCTGCTGCCTTCTGAATGTCTAAGAAACCATGTTGTGTTTTTTGAACTCGTTGAATGAGTTTCTCTATCATATCTATACTGTTTGAATCGCTCATTTCCAATTTCATAGGAGTTAATGAGGCAGTTGAGCGGCGCCCCGCAGGGGCGATCCGTCTCGACCTCTGGGTCTTCGCCCGAGCTGAGCGAGGGCGACAGGAGTGAGCCGCGCAACTGCCTCATTCTTCCCCGAGCGAGACGAGGGGAAGAATGCCTGAACTGTGCAGCGGCTATCAGTCATCGGCACGAGTGATTTGTTAGCAGCTTAATTTTTTACCTCTACAAGTTTTCCACTCACAAATTTATGAATTATACTGGAAACATATGTCTGATAAGGTAATCCCTCGCTTACTGCCTTTTTCTGCAATTCAGTCAGGTCTCTTTCGGAAATTCTAATGTTCAATCTTTTGTCTTTCTTTAATGTGTTCCTTGCATATCTCAATAGTTCAGCTTTTCTTTTTGAAGAGTTTTTGACCGGAACCCATTCACCTTTTTCATAGCTGTCCAATATTTCCCGTTCTTCTTTAGTTAATTTTACTTTCATTCTTTACCTCCAAAATAAACTTCTGTTGCTTTTCGACTCGGAATAATAGTCTTCAGAAATATTTCCTCGTCGTCTTCGACATAAGGTACAAGGTAGGCGTAATTATCTATACCGATTACCATTATTCGTTGACCTGGATATTTCTTCTGATTTGGGTGCTCATAATCATTTAAAAAATGCCCTTTTTTGATATAAAAGACTATGTCCTCAAAACAAATTCCTCTGATTTCTTTAAGTATCTGGCTTTTTTCAGAATTCCAATTTATAAGTTTCATCTATTCTTATGATATCACATTGTGTGCACTTTGGCAATCAATACGCTGACGAATAATGTAGAATGCGGCAGTTGAGCGGTGCCCCGCAGGGGCGATCCGTCTCGAACTCCTGGTTCTTCGCCCGAGCTGAGCGAGGGCGACAGGAGTGAGCCGCGCAACTGCCGCATTCTTCCCCGAGCGAAGC
>Ga0187786_10000024_pt1 | contig 50753 bp, 37 predicted proteins | sample 0815_BV2_10_20_M_FD_132449 | JGI IMG/M metagenome (GOLD analysis project Ga0187786, IMG submission 132449) | Tropical peat soil microbial communities from peatlands in Department of Meta, Colombia - 0815_BV2_10_20_MG | ecosystem: Environmental > Terrestrial > Soil > Wetlands > Peat | place...
ATCGAGGAGTTCAGGGCTATCAGCGCCTTCCACATAATAGCGTTCAATGGCATCAAGTATAGAACTCTCGTAAGAGATTATAGGTGAAATTCTAAGCTTAGTGTTGAATGATATGTCGTCTATTGCCCTATAATCCAATGGATTTGCCATCACGAGAACCAGGGTGGAATCCCGCTTTTCGATCGGGAAAATAAGCTTGTCCTTGGCCATTTTCTTCGGAATTATATTTTTAAGATCTAACGAAAGTTCAACGTCTACATTGTCAAGAAATTCGATAATCGGCATGGAAAACTTCTGTGCAAGAGCATCAACAATCTGTTCTTTTGTAACATAGCTCAGATCGACAAGCGCTTCACCTATCTTCTTTTTTATTGTTTTTTGGTGTTCAAGGGCTTTCTCGAGCTGCTCATCGGTAATCAGCCCCTGTTCCTGAAGGATTTCGCCGAGTTTCTTTCTAATTGTAACCATGCAGTTAAATATAACATATTTCCTTAGGTTAAGAATGATCGCTACCCCCCTTTTAAAAAAAAATGATTTGACGTAAACTCTATAGTGTGGATAAGACTTTGCTGGGTCAACTCCTGGTCAAGGCCAGGCTCATTAACGAAGGGCAGCTTCAGGATGCACTCTCAATACAAAAGGCTGAGGGAACAAGGCTTGGCTCCGCGTTGCTTAAACTTGAAGCTGTATCTGAAGAAAGCCTTATAACATTTCTCAGCAGGCAGTATAATGTACCTCCGATAAACCTTACCGATTTCAAATTCGATCCATCTGTGTTCAAATATATACCCTACGATGTCGCCAAGAGGTACCATTTGATTCCTCTTGCTCTTATGGGTGGGAACTTGAGAATAGCAATTGCAGACCCATCCAACCAGTTCGCTATTGAAGATATAAAGTTCATAACAGGAATGAACATATCAGTATATGTGGCAATGGAATCGCTGATAATGGAAGCTATTGAAAGAAATTATACGGCCACCGAAAAAGCCAAGAACTGCATTGAGACAAAGACTGAATGGAAACGTGACAGCGTTAAGATAGAAGAGATAGATCAGAGCCTGGATGCAGGTATCGACGAGGTCATAGTCTCCGAAACAGTCGAGGAAGAAGAGCAGAAAGACTTGACCGTCCCGGTCGAAAAGATGCTGAAAGGCATTGTTATCAATGCTGTGAAATACCGGGCGACTGATATACATATTGAACCTAGCGAAGAAATTTTGAGGGTGCGCTATCGGATAGATGGAGTGCTGAAGCCTGTGCTGAAGCTTCCCGCCCGGATGAGAAATATAATGGCTGCCAAAGTCAAGATAATGTTCAATCTCGATGTTTCTGAAAGGAGGCTGCCGCAATCTGGGCGGACAAAATTTCGTTTTGGTGCAGATAAGGAGATCGACTGCAGGGCTTCCATCTTCCCGACTCTGTTTGGAGAAAAGATTGTTGTAAGAGTGTTGGATAAAGCCCATCTGCCTTTCGATATCTTTAAGCTGGGTTTAGATCAGACGCAATTGCCCGATTTTACCGAGTCGATCGAGAAGCCGCAGGGAATGATAATTGTATCAGGCCCTGCCGAGAGCGGTAAAACTACAACTCTTTATTCAGCGCTGCTCCATTTGAACAAGCCAGGCATTAATATCATGACTGCTGAGGATCCGATAGAATTTAATCTTTACGGCATAAATCAGGGTCAGATAAAACCTGATATCGGCCTTACCTATGCGGTATCGATGGAATCTTTTCTGAGCCAGGACACGGATGTGATCATGCTTGGCGAGATTAAGGATAATCTGACTGCAGAGTTGGCGGTCAAAGCTGCATTGACAGGTCATCTTGTGCTCAGTACTCTTCCTGCCAATGATGCAGCTGGGATTATAACTCGATTGGTTCACATGGGCATTGAACCTGTCGCAGTGTCGTCTGCCGTGTCCCTTGCAGTTGCGCAACGGTTGATAAGAGTAGTTTGTGAACACTGTAAGTTGGCACAGACATTTGATGAAGAAACCATGTTGAAGATCGGTTTTCCATCCGATGTAATGGGCAATGTGACCTGTTATATAGGCGCCGGCTGCCCTAACTGCAATAATACCGGTTACTTCGGAAGAACTGCTATTTATGAGGTTATGCCTCTGCGCAGGGACCTGCAGGACATGGTGCTTAGAGATATTTCAGCCGGTGATTTGAAGCAGGAAGCTGTAATGCTTGGAATGACTACGCTTCGGCAAAGCGGAATCAGGAAAGTTATAGAAGGCATAACATCAGTGGAAGAAGTATTGCGGGTAACATTTGCTGACTAACGAGTGCTAGGATAACGATAATGGCGGATCTGATAGAACTTCTTAAGTATATGATCGACAAAGGCGGCTCCGATCTTCATATCACCACCGGAACATATCCGCGGTTTAGGGTTGGAGGCAGGCTACAACTTATTGAGGATTATCGCATACTGACCCCCGAAGACACTATGGAACTTTGCTGCAGCTTCATGAATGAATCGCAGATGAAGAAGTTTGATGCGACCAACGAAGTCGATGTCTCTTTCGGGGTCAAGGGATTGAGCAGGTTCAGGGCAAATATATTCAGACAGAGGGGAGCAGTTGCTGGCACTTTTAGAGAAATACCGTTTCACATAAAGGGATTCCACGAACTCGGCATTCCAGAGGTTGTTGAAGAGATGCTTCGGAAAACGCAGGGTCTTATTCTGGTCACTGGCCCGACGGGAAGCGGAAAGTCCACTACGCTTGCATCTATGATAGAAACCATTAATCTTGAGCGCGAAGCTCATATTATCACTATTGAAGATCCCATCGAGTTTCTTCATAGTCACAATAAGTGTCTGATCAACCAGAGGGAGCTTGACTCTGATACCCCGTCGTTTTCTTCTGCTCTCAAGTATGTACTGCGTCAGGACCCGGACGTTGTCATGGTAAGCTCGCTTAAGGACAGCCAGACTGTCGAGGCTGTGCTGACTATTGCGGAAACAGGACATCTGACTTTGGCATCAATGCACACGAATACTGTTATCCAGACTATCCTGCGTCTTATCGAGATGTTCCCTCACGCTAATCACGAATATGCAAGGAACATTCTGGCTGAGTGTATTGAAGGGATAATTTCACAGAGACTTATTAAAAAGAAAGGTGGAAACGGAAGGGTGCTTGCAGCGGAGATTTTAATCCCTACCCCAGCGATCCGAACTCTTATTAAGGAAGGCCGGATCAACCAGATATATCCCATTATGCAGACTTTACGATCAGGGCTGAAGACATTGAATCAAGCTCTTGTTGAGCTTGTATCAGCGGGATCAATATCTTATAAAGACGCTGTCAACAATTCACCTGTGCCTGAGGAGATAATTGCTAAACTTAACAAGGGCAAAGGTCTGCCTAACGAATAGCATAATTTCCGGAATCGTTTTAGCGTATCTTACCAGTCGCAGAAATATCAGATAACCATGCACGGCGCATAATTGAAAAATTGGCTTTATTTCTATATCATGTTTATACATAAGCTTAGGAGGCCGATGTGCAGAATATCATAAAGAACCTTATTCAGAAGAACGATAAAAAGATCATAATGGCCGTCCTTGACGGACTCGGAGGGTTGCCGGTCAACGGCAAGACCGAGCTTGAAGCAGCCCGCACTCCCAATCTGGATGCGCTTGCGCAGTTGTCTGCCTGCGGCTTGCACATGCCTGTGGGGTACGGCATTACGCCCGGCAGCGGCCCCGGTCATCTCGGGATCTTCGGATACGATCCGCTGGAATATCTTATAGGGAGGGGAATCCTTGAAGCGCTGGGTCTCGGCATGGAGGTCCGCAAGACCGATGTGGCCGTGCGTTGCAATTACGCTACGATCAAGGACGGCATTATCATTGACAGAAGGGCCGGCAGGATCCCGACCGAATATAACAGGAAGCTCACCGCAAAATTGCAGCAGGAGATAAAGCGCATCGGCGATGTTGAGGTCATCTTCTCACCGGGCATGGAGCACAGGATAGCAATTGTACTGCGCTTCCCCGAACCGCTTGTACCGGGCTCCGCCGACATCGGAGATACCGACCCGCAGAAAGAGGGCAAAGCGCCACTGGCGCCGGAACCATATACTGAAAGTGCCCGTAAGGTTGCCGACATCGCAGCCAAGTTCGTTGAGTTGACAGCGCAATCGCTTAAAGGTGAAGAGAAGGCGAATTACCTGATGATGCGCGGGTTTTCCAGCATGCCGCATCTGCCGACCTTCCAGGAGGCATTCGGACTTAAGGCGCTGGCGATTGCCACCTATCCGATGTATCGCGGCCTTGCGAAGATAGTTGCTATGGACACGCCTGCTCTTGAAGGCAGCGTTGAGGACCAGGTCAAGTATATGGGACAGCAATACAGCAAGTACGACTTTTTCTTCCTGCATGTGAAGAAAGTCGATTCATACGGTGAGGACGGCAACTTTGACGGTAAGGCCGCGAGGATAGAGGAATTCGACAAATTTCTGCCGCGCATCTTGGATCTTAACCCCGACGTTCTGATTATTACCGGAGATCACTCCACCCCAGCTTCCATGAAGGGACACAGCTGGCATCCGGTTCCGGTATTGCTGCAGTCGCCCTATGTTTATGGCCGCATCTGCAATGCTTTTTCCGAGCGCGAATGCACCAAAGGCGAACTGGGGATATTCCCCGCAGTCAATCTGATGCCGCTGGCTCTGGCACATGCCTTGAGACTGAAAAAGTTCGGGGCGTAGTTTCTTGACTTTTTGGGTTTCAAAAGTTTACTCTTAAATTCTTCTTTGATGGAGCGGGCAGTTAGCTCAGTCGGTAGAGCAGAGGCCTGAAAAGCCTCGTGTCCGCAGTTCGATTCTGCGACTGCCCACCATTTCTTTTTTCCTCCGCGCCACCACATTATACTACTGTAGGCTGAAAATTAATTTGCTTTTTATGCTAATTCTGGTAAACTTTTTATATGCCCTTTAACCGATAGTTGATAATAGAAATAGTAGAAGGGAGGTTTGATATGGGATTCTTGCATAGCATTTTTAAAGGTGCAAGAAAGGCGTCTTATCTTGAAAAGAGAAACAGATCACGCTTGAACTGCTCCATAGCTACAGCGTTCAGCGATGTTAAAGGTAAGACATGGAGCTGCAGGATTGTAGACATGAGCGAAAACGGCTTCGGAATATCTACGAACGCTCATCTTCAAATTGGCAATACTATTAATATTGTGCGTCCCACTGTAGAAGCGAAGGTCGTGTGGGCTGTTGAAAACAGGGTTGGATTGAGGGTTATACCTTAATATGATCGAAAAAATAGAAGGTCAGAAAATAAGCAGAAAAACCCGAAGCATTTGCTAAGTTTTAAATATACTAGCGCTCTGCATCTGTTTTATTGCTGGATTGGGCGGGAGTATCTTTGATTTCATTATTAGTAGGTACAGTCTTCTTATGTTTTTCCAGGTTAATCTCTTTGCCTACGTTCTTGAAAAGCTCGTAATAATCCGATGTCATTTTCTTTGCTTCTGTCTGGTTTCTAAGTACGCGAGGTGTTAGAAGGATAACAAGCTCTTGCCGATCTACATTATCGTTAGTTGTGCCGAATAGATAACCAAGAAGCGGTATTTTGCTCAGCCCCGGTATCCCGCTTCTGGATGTGTTAGTTGATTCATTAATTAAGCCGCCTATTACAATTGTTTCGCCATCCTGCGCAACCAGATTTGTGGATATTTCATTCTTCGTAATTACAAATTGATCTGTTCCCAACACTGATTTGGTATCAGCAGAGGAAACTTCCTGCGAAAGTTCAAGGGATATCAGCCCGCTATCATTAACTTGGGGTTTCACTTTAAGTATTGTCCCTACGTCTTTATATTGCACCGTTGAGGTTGTAGAATTTGACGTAGTTACTGTTGATCCATTTGAAGTAGCCGAAACCGGCGTTGTTGTCGTAGATGTCGCTATAGGGATCTGTGATCCTACCTGAATCCTTGCCTCACGGTTGTCTGCCACTAAAATATTGGGAGATGACAATATCTTGGCTTTACCGTGCGAAGCATCAGCTTCTATCAATAGTTTGACGCTGCCCGACGCATCCCTGGCGGTATAGGAGAAGTATGTAGATCCACTAGTGTTTGGCGCCGCCAGATCAGGAAGCGGGGAAAATCCCAAAGTGCCTGGTAAATGGATATCTCGCTTGAAAGGATCCAACTGAACTTTAGGATTTATGCTTAGGTTCCATCGCAATCCCAAAGTTAGATTATCAGTCAATGTTACTGAGGCCACAACTGCCTCTATCATAACTTGGCGCGGTGTCATATCGATTTGCTTGATTGCGCCGAGGATGATTGAATAATCAGCAGGTGAAGCATAGATAACCAATGCATTATTTACGTCGTCTGCTATGACTTTTGTCCCAGGCGCGACGAGTGACTCGCCGGACTGTGATCCCGGGAACTGAGACTGAATAGGTCCTGCTTTAGGAACATTTGGCCCGGCAGCGGGCTGCTGCTGAGCCATGCCGCCGCTAGTAAATGTCTTTACTCCACCAGAGGATGAGGCAGCTACTCCCAGCATCACTTCTTGAATTATCTTAGCGACATGTTCGGCCTTGGTGTTCTGAAGTGCATAGACATAAACCTTTGGTTGTGTAGCATCTTTGTACGTATCCATATCAAACATTGCCACAACCTGCAGCAGTCTGCGGATATTAGCGTCTGTGTCTGCAATTATTAAGACGTTCTTTTTGGTGACATCATAAATGGCTCCACCCTGTGTTAAGAGCGGATTAAGTATACTGGCCATTTCAGATGAATTGATGAACGTAAGCGGAACGATCTGCATCAGGGCAGTGCCTTTAAGCTCGATCGATTCAGGATCTTTGCCAAAGCGTATAGGAGCGGGCTCTTTAGATATTCCTCCTATAGGAATAATTCTGTATAGGCCATGTTCTTCGACTACCGCAATTCCGTTGAGGCGCAGAATGATTTCCATAATAGGGAGTATTCTGTCCCTGGGTATCGGTGTGGTAGTGCGGAAATTAACTCTTCCTTTAACTTGAGGGTCAATCACATAATTTACGCGGAGAACTTCGCCGAAGACTGTTTGAACAACTTCGAAAACATCAGCATCATCAAAGAAAAAGCTTGAGCCGCCCATCGACGGGGCCATCCTGGTTTGCACTGGTGCTCCCGAAGGGGCTGGTGTAGGTGCAACCGGTGATGGCATAACAGATTTCGGAGCTTCGCCTGGAATGGGTTGTCCCGTAAATGGCAGCGGTGCACCTGACGATCGAGATGGCGCAACAGGCATAGCAGGCTGAGGCGCAGCAACTCCTGGCGCAGGCATTCCGGCCGGTGCGTTCGGACCTGACTGAACCGCTTGTGGCATAGGTTGCGGCGCGGCACTCATACTGTTCACATCGCCTGGACTCTTACTAACAGGCATGCCCGCACTGGCCGGTACAAGTTCCAGCGCAAATGCTGACAAAGCAACTACCAATGTAAGTGATAAAAGAGCTTTGTTGGACATAATATTACCTTTATTATTATTAATACAATATATTGTTTTTTTATTCTGAGTCAAGCTTAATTGCCTATTCAGCATCTATGTGTAACAGCATCGGACACTATGTTGCTACCCCAAAAATTGCTTGCAGTTGCCTTTGCTTCGCATTGATTGACCATGGAGATTATTGTATTATAGGTACGTGTATATTTTAAAATCTGTAATGTTTAAGGTGAATGGTGACTTATGATATCACGATGCCGTCAGAAGTCTGTGATTTGCAATAGCAAAGGATTTACGCTTGTAGAACTTCTTGTGGTCATGGCTATTATTGCTCTTATTCTAGCGCTTGTGGGGCCAAACATTTTTTCAAAACTGGGCAAGAGCAAAACCTCTGCTGCAAAAGCCCAGATCGAACTTTACGGCCAGGCGTTGGATCAGTACCGCTTGGATATTGGTCATTATCCTACGACTGCTCAAGGATTGCAGGCGTTGCTGGCAAATCCTGGAGAGGAAAAGTGGCAGGGCCCTTATCTCAAGAAGAATGTGTTGCCTGTAGATCCGTGGAACAGGCAGTATATTTATCAATCGCCTGGGATGCATGGTGACTATGATCTTTACTCACTGGGCAGGGATGGTGCGCAAGGTGGAGAAGGTGAAGATAAGGATGTTGTCAGCTGGGAATAGGAGATTGCTTTGGTGACTAATAATGGTTGATCGAATATCGTTTGACCAACATCGGATCCTTTCTATTGAAGATCTGCCGAAGGTTCCACTGGTACTGGCGGGGATCTCATCCAGGTTTATTCAAGAAAACAGGGTGATTCCGATTGAGTACAAGAACAACGTGCTCAAGGTTGCCGTAGAAAATCCATTCGATATTACTACAATTGATGCGCTTAAAGTAGCGCTTTCGGCAGATATCGTAGTCTTTACCGCTGAAACCCCTATGGTTGACGAATATCTTAAACGGTTTTATGAGCAGGAATCTCAGAATATAAATCGCATTATCGAGGATATCGGGGAATATGGCGTCGAATATCTGAGAGATGAGGAAGAGGAAGATGTCGGACATCTTAAGGATCTTGCTGCGGAAGCTCCGATAATCAAGCTAGTCAATATGCTGATCACCAGGGCCATTGAGAGTCGGGCTAGCGATATTCATGTGGAGCCATTTGAAGACGAGATGAAGGTAAGGTATCGTATCGACGGCGTTTTGACTGATATTGAGTCGATCCCCAAAAAGCTCCAGGCGGCGATAGTGTCAAGGGTTAAGATTATGGCCAAATTGAATATAGCTGAGAAGAGGCTTCCTCAAGACGGCCGTATAAAACTAAAAGTAGGAGATCAGGAAATAGATCTTAGGGTATCAACAATCCCAGTCTTATATGGTGAGAGCATTGTAATGAGAATCCTTCGCAAGGAAGGGATAATAATCGATCTCGAGCAGCTTGGATTCGATGCAGCTACGCTTTCGGCGTTCAACTCCTTGATCATAAAGCCGAACGGGATTGTTCTTGTTACAGGGCCGACCGGCAGCGGTAAGACGACCACGTTGTATGGCGCACTCGACAAAATCAACACGCCGGACAGCAAGATTATCACTGTTGAAGACCCGATAGAATATCATCTAAAAGGTATCAACCAGATTCAGGTCAAACCTCAGATCGGCCTCAACTTCGCTAATACTCTCAGGCATATCGTCAGGCAGGACCCTGACATAATTATGATAGGAGAGATTAGAGATCTTGAAACTGCTGAGATTGCCATACAGTCAGCCCTTACAGGGCACCTTGTCTTCTCTACACTGCATACTAACGATGCTTCAACTGCAATTACAAGGCTTTTAGATATGGGCGTTGAGCATTTTCTGTTGTCTTCCACAATAAGAGGCATTTTGGCGCAGAGGCTTGTAAGGGTCATATGTCCATCGTGCAGGGAGAAGGATGATGCCCCTTCAGCTCGTGAGGAATTGAAGCTCCTTGGCATGCCGGAGGACGTTGTCATGTATAGAGGCAAGGGGTGCGAAATGTGTGCCCATACCGGATTTTATGGCAGAACGGGGCTTTATGAGTTACTTATTGTCGATGATGAGATTAGAAAAATGGTGCTCAAGAACGTCGATTCGAACAAAATAAGGGAAGTAGCCAGGAAGAGCGGTATGATAACATTGCTTGAATATGGTCTCCAGCGTGTTAGGGAGGGCATGACTACCCTGAGCGAGGTTCTTAGGGTCACCCAGGAGTTTTAGATGGCGATCTACTCCTACCGTGCCACAACTATGCAGGGCGCTGTTGTGGAGGGCTCAATAGAAGCTGCGGATGAGAAGGCTGCTGTTGAAATGCTCCGCAACACGGGGGTTATTCCGCTAAAGGTTGAAGCCCCAAGGGAGGGACTTCGACAGAAGTTTTTCCTGAGATATGCAAAGGGAGATGTACTCACATTCACTACTGAACTAACGGCTTTGCTTGGAGCCGGCCTACCGTTAGACCGCAGCCTCAATATCATCTCTGAAGTTTCAGAAAGCAAAGAAATGAAGGGAATAGTACAGTCTGTGCTGAAGTCTATTCGAGAGGGAAGTTCTTTTTCTGATGCGCTCCAGAAGCATCCAAAAGTGTTCCCGAAGCTTTATATTAATATGGTCCGAGCCGGCGAGGCAGGAGGCGTGCTGGACGTTGTGCTTGAAAAACTAAATGAGTTTCTGGAATCTTCCAAGGAGCTTAGGGATCATATCATTTCTTCGATGATCTATCCAGCCATTTTGATGTTTGCGGGTGGCTTGTCAGTAATCTTTATGTTTACGTTTGTACTTCCGAGATTTTCGACGATTTTTTCAGAGTTAGGAGCATCACTGCCACTTTCTACAAAAATAATATTGGCATTTAGTTCTGCCGCGAGATCTTATTGGTGGATAATTGGCGCTGCCATGGTAGCTGCTGCCATCTTGTTTGCCCAGTTTATTAGAACGCCGGAAGGCAGATTATGGTGGGATGGCCTAAAACTGAAAATGCTGAGGGATGTAGTAGTAAAAGTTGAGACAGCACGTTTTTGCAGGACGCTGGGCACTCTACTTAAAAGCGGTGTCCCACTGCTTCAGGCGCTCGGCAATTCAAGGGATGTTGTTGGTAACAGAGTCTTTGCAACTGCTCTAGAAGGCATCTCCCGCGGAGCCAAGGAAGGCAAGGGCCTGTCGTCTCCGCTTGCTGCTGCGGGAGTTTTTCCCCGGCTGGCTTTATCCATGATAAGGGTCGGGGAGGAGACGGGACAGCTCGATACAATGCTGCTTAAAGTAGCATCTACTTATGAAAAGAGCCTTAAGGAGGCCATCAAAAGGTTTATGGGCCTGCTGGAGCCCATGATAATAATAATTATGGCTTTGATAATAGGTTTTATAGTTGTTTCGGTTTTCATGGCCATTTTCAGTATTCTGCAACTGCCCTTCTAGGTTTGTCATGACGATTTTGTTTTCCAGAAAAGGATTTACTCTCCTTGAGATATTACTGGTAATTTTTATCATAGGACTTATTCTTGCTATTTCCATTTCCATGCTGGCTAATGTTTTGCCTTCCCAAAAAGTAGATGCAACTGCAAGGGAGATGATAGCTACTTTTCGGTTGGCAAGGTCTATGGCTATGACGAGCGGTCAGTGGCAAGTTTTGACATTGGATATGGACTCAAGGCAATACAGCATAGAGGGCGGAAGCGCGCGGCGGTTTATACCTGAGGAGGTAAGAGTCGAAGTTGAAGACCCATTGCATGGTGAAATAAAAAGAGGTGACTACCGTTTTATTTTTGCACCGTCGGGTGCAAGCGAAGGTGCTAGGGTAGTACTGTCTTCCGGTAAAAAAATAGTTGATCTGGAAATTGATCCGATAGTGGGAGCCGTTTATTCATATCCGAAATGATAAAATGCTTGGCAACAAATAAAGTATGTATGACTCTATCTAACCGTAATGGATTCACTCTGCTTGAGATACTGGTTGCCTTCTCACTGATCAGTGTCGTGCTTGTGGTTATTATGCAGATATTTTCGGCTGGTATGCGTTCCTTGTCGCTTTCTGACAGCTATGTTAATGCCTCGGCCAATGCTGAGGCTATCATGCGGAACATTACTGAGAATGAGGACTTTCCCAGCGTAGAGCTTTCCGGTACTACTCGTGATGGATACCGCTTCAATGCGGCGATCAGCAAGGCTTTTGAAGATCGGACCCGGTCACTGAACGTTGAGCTGTATGAAGTGCGGCTGACAGTTTACTGGAATGACGGGGTGCGTGAGCGCTCCATGTCTGTGGATACGCTGAAAATGACAGGAAAGAAGCCATGATGTTGTTGAAAGTGAATACTCAAAATCAAAAGGGATTCACACTTCTGGAGCTGCTTGTCTCGATCACATTGCTGGGGCTTATCATTCTTATAACTGCCGGCGCCTTGAGGGCTGGAAATCGAGCAACCGAGTCGAGTCAGAAAAAAATCGAAGGACTTGAGCGTTTTCGGACATCTCTGAGTATTATCGAGTCGCAAGTACAGTCAGCTTTTATGATCAACAAAACCGGAGATATTCTTGATGCTGATTTCTTTCAGTTCAGCGGTGACAAGACCAAACTGCAATTTAGATCTGTGTATTCATTGTGGGGCGGCAGCATGGGGCCGGTGTTTGTAAATTATGAAGTGCGGGATGAGGATATGGGGAATAAAACCCTGTACGCAAGTGAGGCTCCAGTTCAAATACCTGATGCTGCACGGGAAGTCAGGCTGATCGACAATGCTAAAGATATTCACTTCGAATACTTTACGAAAGGGCCGACTGATGAGAAAGGAAGCTGGACTGAGGAATGGACCGACAAAGAGAATATTCCCGGCAGGATCCGTCTTACTATTGAGAAAGACTCCAGGGTTATTTCTCTTATAGTACCAGTAATGACGAGCAAGAATAATCAGCCAGGCACTTCCACAGGCGGAACTAAGAAGTAATGTTGAATGGACGACATAATGACAAGGGCATTGCTTTAATACTTGTTATCTGGACCATAGCAATACTTATGGTCATTGTGCTTTCGTTTGCGTATATGACAAAAGTCGAAAGCAGTTCAATGATATCCTACAAGGAAGGCGTCGAAGAGAAATTCATTGCTGAGGCCGGCATGGCTAGGGCTGCAGAAGAAATTATTTACAGGCAGGTCAACTTGGGAGCGCCCAGGGAAGAGAGTAAGTCGGACATATGGAAGACCGATGGGACTCCCAATGCATTTACACTTGGCGATGGTATGTGCCTCGTCAGGATCGTCAATGAAGGCGGTAAAATAGACATCAACAAAACTCCTGATATAGTATTAAGGGGGCTTCTTATTGCTCTTGGCATTAAAGACGATGACGCAGATATCATTGTTGATTCGATAGAGGACTGGCGTGATAGCGATGATCTTGTCAGGTTGCACGGTGCTGAGAGCGACTATTATATGGCGTTGCCGGTCCCTTACAAAGCTAAGAACTCCAATTTTGAGAGCGTTGAAGAGCTATTGTTAGTAAGAGGCATGACCAGAGAGATTTTATACGGCAGTGAAAAGAAAGCTGGACTGGCTGATTTTGTCACGGTGTATAATGATAATGGTAAAATAAACATAAGTTCTGCTCCCAAGGAGGTTTTGATGGCCATTCCCGGAATGGTGCCGGAACTTGCCGAAAACATTCTTGAATTCCGCAAGGATGCTGAGATAAGGAACATAGCAGATATTCAAGCTTTGGCTGGCGGTGCATACAAAGCCATGGAGCCGTTTATCACAGCAGGAGAGAGCACAATATACACTGTAGAATCTGTTGGTAGAAGTGGCGCCAAGAAACCCGGATATGGGATCAAAGCAGTCGTGGTTGTTTCAGGCGAGAACGTCAGTTATCGCTATTTCAAGGGTCCATGGGACATGAGTAAATGGAAACAGCAGGAACAGTAAGCGCCATAAAAAGGTTCGGCAAGGCTGCTGCAGGGGCAGCAGAGACCATTAAGAGGCAGTCAGTTCCTGTTATGAAAGTGCTTAATTTCAATCCTGTAACTGAGCTGATGGCAAAGGCATCAGTGCTTTGCGTATTGATCGGCAGGGGCCGTCTTGATATTGCCTATGCGACAAGGTCTTTCTCCAAATATCACATAAGGGCAGCCAGGAACTATCAGTTTGCTGCAGACGCATTGCCTTCCCCCTCAGAAGTTGCATCTACATTGGCCGTTGCAACTAGAGATTTTGATATAACTCGTGCTGATGTGCAGATGATCATACCAAAGTCAATGGTTGCAATGAAGGTGGCCTCTTTGCCTTCTTCTGTCAGAGAAAATCTGTCTGAAGTTGTGCGGTTCGACTTCGATCGCTTGACACCTTTCACCGCGGATGAGGCTATTTATGACTATGTGCCTGGGGAACAAGGTGGCGATAAGATCGAGCTTTTTATGGCTGCAGCTAAAGCTAGGCCTGTAACTGATTATATAAGCAGTCTTGCTGATAGAGGTATACATGTTAAGAGCGTGACTTTCGACATGTCTTGCTTGGCTACACTATGTAGTTTTGCTACCGGCCTGCCATCTTTTATTTTTGCAGAGATTGATAAAGTTGGAATAAAGGCCGGAAGGGTAGAAAACGGAATATTTAAGGCTTCCTCATCACAGGACTTCAAATGTGACGATGAGATCCTTATGGCGGTTATCGTTGAAGATTTCATGGCCGAACAGAGAGCAGCTATGGGAGAAGCCGGAGAGGAAATGCCTTTTATTTTCCTTTTTAGGAGGGATACCGATACACTTGCCGAAGCGCTAAAGACAAGAGGCAAGATATCTTATAAGATGCTCGATGATCTTGAGCATAAAGTAGCTGGTGCTTCAAAAATCGGCAAAGCAAGAGACTTGCTAATTGGCGGCATGCTTGAAACGCTTTGGCAAAAGGCAGAGAAATACAATTTGCTTTCAAAGGGAATTAGGGAGGGCGACAAGAAACCGTTGTTCTTGACGATACTGCTTGTCATTGTAATGATTGCATGCATTGCAGCATATGTTTTTGTGCCCATTGCGACGGAAAGCGAAAGACTGGCAGAAATCGATAGACAGCTAAACGCAAGGAAGTCCGAAGTTCAAAGTGCTGAAAAGATCCAGAGAGAGATAGAGTCTATTAATAAGAGATTATTGCTTATCAATCAATTCAAGCACGAAAAGCCGCTTTATATAGATATGCTAAAAGAAATGACGACCATAATCCCCAAGAATACATGGCTTACAAGGGTAAGGATCGCGGGTGCCCAGGTTAACATAGAGGGTTATGCACCATCGGCAACATTGCTGGTACAGATGCTTGAAGGTTCAAAATATTTTGAAAAAGTAGAATTCTCGTCACCTACATTTAGAGATGCACGCATGAATATGGACCGGTTTCAGATAAAGATGGATATTCGCGGAGTTAAGGCGGAGGAGGCCGTTAATGAAAAAAAATAACAGGCTTCGTCTGATAGGCATACCGCTTGCCATTATCCTGTTTCTGTTGGTTTTCTATAAATATGTATATGTTGGCGCCATGACGGAAATTGCTTCTCTGCGAGAACAGCAAGATGCTAAAATGGCGACGCTAAAAAAATATGTAAATCTTATCGCTCAAAAGCCGGAGCTTGAAAAACAGTTGGCAGCTTTAAGAGAACAATCCAAGGCCCAGGACGAGAAATTGATCAGCGGCGAACCCGCATCACTGGCATCCGCCAATCTACAGGGATTAGTCAAAGATGCTGTTACTGGAAAAAGCGGCACGATTACCAGTGAACGTGTCGGCAAGGCCGAAGAACTCGAAAAAATTACGACATCGGGGCAGACTAGCGCCTCTGCAACAGCAAAGCCGGCAAGTGACAAAAAAACGGCAAAGTCTACCGGTGCTAGATTACAGGTTCTTAGTGTGAGCATAGACAGTACTATCCCGGATACGGCGGCATTAAGTGACATACTTTATTCTCTTGAAACTAGGATTCCTTATATAGTAATGAAAGAACTGGATGTGCGCGTAAGAAATTTCAGAGATCCTAGGGAACTGATGGTGAGGTTGGACGCTATGGGTCTTTACGAGGGCAGATAACTTGATTTCTGATTCGATACTGAGGCAGCTTACGGTTCTCAATTGTTTATTAATTGCGATAATATTGGCCTTCGCTATTTTTATGCTTGCGCCTGTTTTTGTTGTCAATGTAAAGGTGCCGTCTCCTTCTGTTGTATCTGCAAATGCTTCAGCCCAGATCAAAGAGCAGTCGGCAGAACAGAAGACCGCAGCCCCCCTAATGCAGGAATATGCCATGATTGCCGAAAAGAACCTTTTTCATCCTGAAAGGATTGTCCCTCCGCTAAACAAGCAAGATACCATGCCAAGACCTGAGTTTGTATTGTATGGAACATTAATTGTGGATAACGTGCGAATCGCATACCTCAGCGACAAGAAATCTCCTCGTTCGACACCGGGCCGCGGGATAAGACAAACGGGGCTTAAACTCGGAGAGACAATGAGTGGCTACACTCTTAAAGAAGTGTCGCCAAGCGGAGCTGTGATGGAGCGTGGAGATGACCGCATAGATCTTAAGGTGATCTCACCTGAAAGTAAGAAGGAGAAACGAGCAGATGATATGGGAATGATGCCGGCAGGGGCGCCTGCTCCTGGTGCACAGCCTGCAGTGCCTTCTGCCGTGATGCCAAGGTCGTTACAGCCTTTACCTGTGTCTCCTTCTCCCGCAGCAGGACAAGTTACAACAATGCAGCCGTCGACTCCGTCTGCTGCACCGCCTGCAACGGGGATTCGAACCCGTCGGCCTATGGACCGCTGATTATAGGAGTTGTAGTTATTGGCAATGCTGGATTTATGGGGTCTAAACTGCCGAATCTGATTGTGCCTCTCAATGCGTGTGCCTTTTCATAAATCTTGATGCTGTTATTTATGCAGCCAACTTGTACAGTTTCGGAGAAATATCGTATATTTTCCCCAGTACGGGTCTGCCCTTTTATAGCAAAGGCGCATGACTTTCTTTACGTCAAAAATTGGCCTGACATACAATATTGTAGCAACAGCGAGAGATGCAATATTGAAGTTGTAATGTTAAATGCAAAATTATATCCGATGAAACAGAAACGCTATTTCTCATTTTGAAATCCTGATTACATATTTCGCTGCTCGATCGGACTGCTGGGAACGGTGCTGGTATCTTTAGAATGGCGGTTGGATAAAAAAAGCAAAACGGGTGACGATGGCATCTAGCTAGATATTTATTGTAGATCAGCTTTATGCTAAAACTCGAGAATCCCTGATGTCTCAAAGCGTTGCTGAGTATACGTTGTTCGCCATGTCGTTGACAATGTTCAGACTGATCCGTTATTGTAGATACCAGCGGGGTGGAGCAGTCCGGTAGCTCGTCGGGCTCATAACCCGAAGGTCACAGGTTCAAATCCTGTCCCCGCCACCAAAAGATTTTGATGCTAAGGCTGGAGGACTTAACCGTCCTGCAGCTTTTTTTATGCCCTGGATTTGTTATCAATTGAGATAGTCTGTCTGGTGTGAGATTTTTTTATTATACCTGTCGTGGATTTATTGGTGTTCGTCCATCCCATGTTATAATGAGCGGTCATGGAGATTGTACTAGCAACCAGAAACAAAAAGAAGGTTATAGAAATCCAGAGGATTCTTGATGGTCTTGATATCAGGTTCTTGACCTTGGATGACTTTCCCGAATGCCCGGAGGTTCTTGAAGATGCACTGACTTTCGAGGGTAATGCCTTGAAAAAAGCCATTGCTATAGCGAATTGCGCTGATAAGATTGCCGTGTCTGATGATTCAGGGCTCGAGGTTTATGCGCTCAATGGGGCCCCTGGGGTCATGTCAGCAAGATATTCGGGTCCGGGAGCCGATGACTGTGCCAACAACGAGAAGCTGCTTGATGAGATGAAAAGTGTTGTATCCAAATCCAGGGGTGCACGATTTATATGCATCATTGCCATCGCTTTCCCTGATGGGAAAACCGAAATATTTCAAGGGACTGTAGAGGGAAATATCGTAAAAAAACCTGTTGGAACAATGGGATTTGGGTATGATCCCCTTTTCTGCCCTAATGGATTTAGCAAAACTTTTGCCGAGATGAATCCTGACGAAAAGGATGCGATTAGTCACCGGAGATCTGCACTTGAAAAACTAAGGGCCTATCTAAATGACCTGTCTTTTAATTACTTTTGAAGAGTATAAAATAATTTAATTCATCCATTATTATTTTAAAATTGATTTTCAATTTTCCCACTGTTTAAGGTATATACCGCAACGCCATCCTTAAGAAAATCGGAGGTTTTCATAATGCGAATAGTTCTTCTCGGCGCACCTGGAGCTGGCAAAGGTACTCAGGCAAAGAAGTTAGTCGAAAAATATGGCATTCCCCAGGTCTCGACCGGAGATCTATTGAGGGCTGCAGTTGCAGCGGGGACGCCTCTTGGCAAGGAAGCCAAGGCTGTAATGGAAAGGGGCGAGCTTGTTCCCGACAGCATAGTGCTTGGCATGATGGAAGAGCGCATGAAACAGGATGACATGAAAAAGGGTTACATCCTTGACGGGTTCCCGAGGAATACAAAGCAGGCGGAAGCTCTTGATGCCATGCTTGCAAAATTAAATATGCCGCTGACGGCAGCTTTAAGCGTTGATGTTCCTTTTGAAGATCTAATGAAAAGACTGACCGGCAGAAGAACCTGTAAAGCTTGCGGTCAGATGTACAACGTCTATTTTTCACCTTCAAAGGCCGAAGGCAAATGTGACAAATGCAGCGGCGAACTCTTTCAAAGAGACGATGATAAAGAAGATACTATAAAGAAACGCCTCGAAGTCTATAATGCTTCTACCGCTCCTCTTATCGATTACTACAAAGGGAAGGGCATTCTTAAATCAGTTGCCGGCACAGGCAACATCGACAGCATTTTTGCTCAAGTTTGCAGCGTGCTGGGACTCAAATAGATAGTTCAAGCTTTGTCTTGAAAATATATACGGAACTAAATTAAACAGGAGGAAGAAAATCTATGATTAAGCCGCACGGTTCAGATAAACTGAACCCACTATTTGTGTATGACCCGGCCGAAAACGAAGCCCTTCAGAAGAAGGCCGAGAAAATGGCTTCTGTTGTCGTAAGCTCAGCTGCCGCAGCCAATGCTGTCATGTTGGGTGGAGGTTATTTTAACCCGTTGACGGGCTATATGAATAAGGCTGATGCACTGTCAGTCGCCAATAGCATGAAGACGACATCGGGTCTGTTCTGGCCGGTTCCTGTTCTAAACCTGCTTCAGTCGGCCAACGGCATCAAAGCCGGTGATACCATAGCTCTCAAGGATCCGAACAGAGACGGGAATCCTATACTTGCTGTAATGGATGTAAAGGCTGTTGAAGAGTTCAGCGACGCAGAAGTTGAGCTGATCTGCGAAAAAGTCTATCGTCCGAACCATAAGGAAGCGCATCCCGGCGTCGATACATTCAAGGCCCAGGGCAAAGTCATTCTTTCCGGTCCGATCAAAGTCTTAAACTTCTCATACTTTCAGGATGAATTCCCTGACACCTTCCGCACGGCGGTCGAAATCCGCAACGAAATCGCTGAGCGTGGCTGGAAGAAGGTAGTTGCTTTTCAGACACGCAACCCTATGCATCTGGCACACGAAGAACTTTGTCATATGGCAATGAAGCGTTTGGGTTGTGACGGCTTGGTCATCCACATGCTGCTCGGCAAACTGAAGAAGGGAGATATCCCCGCACCTGTTCGCGATGCGGCCATCCGTAAAATGGTCGAGCTGTACTTCCCCAAGAACAGCGCGATGGTTACAGGATACGGGTTCGACATGCTTTATGCCGGTCCGAAAGAGGCTGTGCTTCACGCCGTATTCCGCCAGAACATGGGCGCAACCCACTTCATCGTAGGTCGCGACCATGCAGGTGTCGGAGACCACTATGGCGCATTTGATGCGCAAACCATATTTGATAATGAAGTGCCGGCTGGCGCGCTTCAAATTGAGATCTTCAAGGCAGACCATACCGCCTACTCGAAGAAACTGGGGAGAGTTGTAATGATGTGTGAAGCTCCTGATCATGTAAAAGAGGATTTCGTCCTGCTTTCAGGTACAAAGGTCCGTGAAATGTTAGGCCAGGGTATTGAACCGCCTAAGGAATTCTCACGCCCTGAAGTGGCCCAGATTCTGATTAAATATTATCAGAGTCTCCCCAAATAAATTAAGGTTAAGACAAAGATTAAGCTTCACAAATACGCAGAAGGAGAGAAGAAATAGTATTACGGTAGCAAGGCTATAAGGGAGGCAGCCTTTGGCTGCTTCCCGTGGCTTTCCTGAAAGGAGGTGTCCGGAAAGTTACTTTTTAGTAAGGGTTCGGCGCCCGATCTTCAAAATGGGAAAAAATAACCACACAACATCACAAGGAGGTTTGCAACATGCCAAGTTTCGTTATCACTGAGAAGTGCGACGGCTGCAAGGCCCAGGACAAGACTGCATGCCAGTACATCTGTCCGAATGACTTGATGGCCCTTGACAGGAACATCATGAAGGCCTTCAACCAGGAACCCGAGCAGTGCTGGGAGTGCTACAACTGCGTTAAGATTTGCCCTCAGCAGGCGATCGAAGTCAGGGCCTATGCGGATTTCGCTCCGCTGGGCGGTAATGTTATCCCGATGAGGGGTACAGACTCCATAATGTGGACCGTTAAGTTCAGAAACGGTTCCCTGAAGAGATTCAAATTCCCTATCCGGACAACCCCTGAAGGTTCTGTCGATCCTTATGCAGGGAAGCCCGAGGCGGATTTCTCAAAACTCAAAGCCTCCGGATTCTTCAACAATCCGGCAAAAGCTGACTAAGGGAGGATTGAACAATGGAAAAAGAGACTTGCACGTTTTCATATTGTCAGAGACCCGAGATCGTTGAAGTAGAGACAGACCTTCTCCTTATCGGCGGCGGTATGGCTTGCTGCGGCTCGGCTTTCGAGGCAGCCCGCTGGGCAACCCCGAAGGGAATCAAGGTCACCATGGTCGACAAGGCTGCCACCGACAGAAGCGGCGCGGTTGCCATGGGTCTTTCAGCTATCAATACCTATCTCGGCGAGAATAAATGCGCTGATTACGTAAAATATGTTCGCGGCGACCTCATGGGTATCGTCAGGGAAGACCTGATTTATGACCTCGGCAGGCACGTTGACGATTCAGTCCATCTCTTCGAAGAGTGGGGCCTCCCGATCTGGAAGAAGGCCGATGACGGCTTCTCCCTCGATGGCTTCCAGGCAAGAGATGCAGGCAAGGCAATGCTGAAGGACGGCGGAACACCGGTTCGCTCTGGCAAGTGGCAGATCATGATCAACGGCGAATCCTACAAGGTCGTCGTAGCGGAAGCAGCAAAGGCAGCCCTTGAAGTAAACAGAAAGGCAACCGGAGTTGCTCAAAACCACTATGAAAGAGTATTTATCGTTAAGCTCTACAAAGATGCTAACGATCCTAACAGAGTTGCAGCAGCAGCAGGCTTCAGCGTAAGAGAGAACAAGATTTATCTCTTCAAGGCGAAAGCCATGATCAACGCAGCCGGTGGCGCTGTTAACGTATTTAGACCCAGGTCAGTTGCAGAAGGTCAGGGTCGTGCATGGTATCCTGTATGGAACTCCGGTTCAGGTTATGCTCTCGGCATGCAGGTCGGCGCAGAAATGACCCTTATGGAAAACAGATTCGTACCGGCCCGCTTTAAAGACGGTTACGGACCTGTCGGCGCATGGTTCCTCTTCTTCAAGGCGAAGGCAACCAACGCACTCGGCGAAGACTATTGCGTCGGCGAAAACTTCGAGCAGACCAAGGCCCTCTATAGCCCGTATGCAGAGAAGATGGGCACCGCCATCAGAAACCATATGATGATGATGGACATGAAGAAGGGCAAAGGCCCGATCCTCATGAACACCCACCTCGCCATGGCTGAACTTGCAACCAAGATGGATGCCAAGAGAATCAAACACCTCGAAGCGGAAGCTTGGGAAGACTTCCTCGATATGGCAATCGGACAGGCAGGCCTCTGGGCTTCTAAGAACGTCGAGCCGAACAAGGAGCCGTCTGAAATCATGCCTACCGAGCCGTATCTCCTCGGTTCTCATGCAGGTTGCGCAGGCTTCTGGTGCAGCGGACCTGGCGATGTTCCGGGCACACCGAAAGAGTGGACCTGGGGCTACAACAGAATGTCCACCGTCAAGGGCCTCTTTATGGCTGGCGACGTTGTAGGCGCTTCCGGCCACAAGTTCTCCTCCGGCTCTCACGCTGAAGGTAGAATAGCTGCAAAGGCTGCTATCGCTCTGATCCTTGATGAGCCTAACTACAAGCCTGCAGTTAGCAAGTCTGCCGATGAAATCGCAGGCGAGCTCTACCTGCCGTTTGAAGTATACGAGAAATACAAAACACTTTCGACCGATCCGTTTGTTAACCCGAACTACATCAGGCCGAAGATGCTGCAGGCCAGACTGCAAAAGATAGCCGACGAATATTTTGGCGGCATCAGCACCTGGTACATGACGTCCAAGACCATGCTTGATGAAGGTCTGAAGCTCCTTGATATGCTCAAGGAAGACGCTAACAAGATGGCAGCAGCAAACCTTCATGAGCTTATGAGATGCTGGGAGAACTACCACAGAATTCTCTCCGTTGAGGCTCATGCAAGGCATATTCTCTTCAGGGAAGAGTCCAGGTATCCTGGCTACTACTACAGAGGTGACTTCCTCGCCATCAATGACAAAGATTGGAAGTGCTTTGTCAACTCCAAATACGATGCAGAAAACAACAAGTGGGAAATCAAGAAAGTCCCATATGTGGAGCTCTTTGCATAACTAAACCTTGGGAGGGGCGTAAGCCCCTCCTTATTTTTTTCATTAGTTCATAACGCAAGGAGCGTCGGCGCAGATGGTAGTCGGCGTTTCGTGCCTTGCGAACTACCGGTCAAGTAACAGAGTCAAAGCCAATAAAGGAGGGAAACGGCATGTCGGAGTCGATCGAAAAAGCCAATCGCGTGCTAGTGATTGGTGGAGGATTCAGCGGTTTGACGGCTGCGGTCGAGGCGGCGGAAACAGGCGCCCAGGTGACCATTGTCGAAAAGAACCCTTATCTCGGCGGCAGGGTTGCACAGTTGAATAAATATTTTCCAAAACTGTGCCCGCCCGCTTGCGGTCTTGAGATAAATTTCAGGCGCATAAGGGAAAGCGCTAATATAACTTTCTACACAATGGCAGAAGTGCAGGACATCAAGGGAGGTCCTGGAAATTACGATGTTGCAATTAAAATAGCACCTCGATACGTTAATGATAATTGCGTTGCATGTAATGCTTGTGCGGAAGCGTGTCCGGCTGAAAGGGAAAATGATTTTAATTTTGGGATGGACAAGATAAAGGCTGCCTATCTTCCGTATAATCAGGCATTCCCGCAAAAATACGTAATAGATGACAAACATTGTACGGGCAATTGCGGCAAGGTTTGCCAGGAGGCGTGCAAGTACAACGCCATCGATTTGACGATGAATGCAGAGACGGTCAATTTGAAGTTTGACTCAGTTGTTGTAGCAACTGGATGGAAGCCCTATGATGCAGCCAAGATTGACAACCTGAGCTTCGGCAAGGTTAGAAATGTAATTACTAACATGATGATGGAAAGGCTTGCATCTCCGAATGGCCCCACAGGTGGCAAGATTGTCAGGCCTTCCGATGGCAAGCCGGTTCAGAGCGTAGCATTTGTTCAGTGTGCAGGAAGCAGGGATGAAAACCATCTGGCCTTCTGCTCTTATATCTGCTGCATGGCTTCGCTCAAGCAGACATTATACGTGCGGGAGCAGAATCCTGAATCCACAGCAAGTATTTTCTATATTGACATACGTACTCCAGGCCGTTACGAAAAATTTTATGGTCAGGTCAAAGACGATCCCAAGGTGACACTTGTAAAAGGAAAGGTTGCCAAGATTGAGCAAGCTCCGGGCTCTGATGATGTAATCGTAGAAGCTGAAGACATGCTCACCGGCCAAAAGGTCCGTACTAAATTTGAGCTGGTTGTACTCGCCACCGGCATGGAGCCGGCATCGAAAATTCCGAGCGCTTCATATACCTCCGAAGGCTTTGCCCTCGCAGGCGTTGGAATGTTCGCAGCCGGATGCGCCAAGAACCCGCTTGATGTGGCCAAATCTGTTCAGGACGCCACAGCAGCAGCGCTCAAGGCGATGCAGATCGGGAAGGGGAGGTAAGTCGAGATGGATAAGAAATATGCACTTTATATATGCACGGGCTGTTCCATCGGAGAGTCTGTAAATATTGAGAAAATGGCTACTATAGCCAAGAACGCCCTGAAGATCCCGGTCGTCAAGACTCATTTTGCTCTTTGCGGAAAAGAAGGCGTGGAGCTTATAAAGAATGATATCGCAACCGAAGGTGTCAACACGCTGATTCTCGCTGCATGTTCGCAGCGGGTCAAGTTCGAGGAGTTCGATTTCCCTGGTTGCATTGTGGAGCGTTCGCCTATCCGCGAGCTTGCGGTCTGGACCCAGGAGCCTAATACCGACCTCTCACAACTGGCTGCCGAAGATTATATGAAGATGTCGGTACTCAAGGCGCAGAAGGGCGATCTTCCTGAACCTTACAAAATGGAAACCGTCAAGACGATCCTGGTGATCGGAGGCGGAGTTTCCGGAATGAAGGCTGCTCTGGAGGCAGCCAACACCGGGTCGCAGGTCTATATGGTCGAGAAGGAAGCCAAGCTTGGCGGTTTCGCCAATTCGCTCTATAAGAAAATCCCGACTTCCGAGTATTATAAAGAGCCGCTCATCGTCGATACGGATATCGAATCGATGATCAAGTCTGTTGAATCCAACCCTAACATCAAGGTCTACAAATCCTCCAAGGTAGAAAAGACCGATGGTATGCCCGGTGCATTCGATGTAACGATCTCGACCGGGGACAAGACCGAAGTTGTCAAGATAGGATCAGTCATACTGGCTGCAGGCTGGAAACCATATGATGCAAAGAAGCTTGGGCATCTTGGATACGGCAAGCTTAAGAATGTCGTAACCAATATTCAGTTTGAAGAAATAGCCAAGAAAGGCAAGATTCTCAGGCCTTCAGACAATAGACCGGCAAAGAAAGTCGCTTTCATACAATGCGCGGGGCAGAGAGATCCCAACCATCTGTCTTACTGTTCAGCAATGTGCTGTGCAACTTCGCTCAAACAGGCTAAATATGTCAGACAGGACGAAGATGCCGTAGCCATGATTCTTTACAAGGATATAAGGACGCCAGGCAGATTGGAATATTATTATAAGGAAGCGCAGAACGATCCGGGAGTTATGCTGACAAAGTGTGAAGTGAAATCTCTAACAGAAGCGGCCTATGACAATGTTTACATCGAGATGAAGGAATCACTTCTTGGCGATGTAACGGTCGAGGCGGACCTTGTGGTTCTGGCCACTGGAATGGTTCCGGCGACTCTTGACGATCCTGTTCTGAATTTAGCATACCGTCAGGGACCCGGCCTGCCCGATCTTGAGCTTTTTAACGGATTTGCCGATTCCAATTTTATCTGCTTCCAATATGAAACACGTAGAACTGGCGTTTATGCAGCGGGTGCTGTGAGGCAGCCAATGAATATGGCGGAAGCCCAGGAAGATGCTACAGGAGCAGCTCTCAAGGCGATTCAAGCTAACGAGCATGCAGCAGTTGGGATGGCAGTCCATCCCAGAGCCTGGGACGTTACCTTCCCCGATCCATTTATGACCAAATGTACGTCTTGCAAACGCTGTACTGAAGAGTGTCCGTTCGGAGCCATCGACGAGGACGAAAAGGGAACACCGTTTTATAAGATCGGCCGTTGCCGCAGATGCGGAACCTGCATGGGTGCCTGTCCTGAAAGAATCGTCTCGTTTAAGGATTTCCATGTCGATATGATCGGTACCATGATGAAGAATGTTTCTGTGCCGGACGACGAAGATCAGCCGAGAATCATGGTGCTTTGCTGTGAAAACGACGCATACCCCGCAATCGATACTTCTGCCCTTCAGCATATGAAGATAGACCCGGCTGTCAGAATCATCCAGCTCAGATGTATGGGTGCGGTGAATCTGGTCTGGATAGCCGATGCCTTCTCGCGCGGCATCGACGGTATATTGATGCTGGGCTGCAAATATGGAGACAACTATCAGTGCCATATGGCTAAAGGCAGCGAATTGGCTAACTACCGTCTAAGCAAGGTTAAGGAGACGCTCGATAAATTGCAGCTGGAAGCAGATAGAGTCGGTCTCATACAACTTGCGATTGACGATTACGGCAATTTACCGCAAATAATTACTGACTTTGTGGACAGGGTCAAGGCAGTTGGACCGAATCCATTCAAAGGTTTCTAGGAGGGATAGATACATGGCTGAACAGATAGTTAGCCCAGATCTGAATTTCGTCAAGGAAGTAATCGCCTCCGGTGCAGATTCTCTGAAGAAATGCTATCAGTGCTCAACCTGCACCGTTGTTTGCGAGGTAACCCCGGACAAGAAGCCTTTTCCGAGAAAGGAAATGCTTCAGGCTCAATGGGGAATGAAGGATCAGCTTCTGACCAACCCCGACATCTGGATGTGTCATCAGTGCAGCGACTGCACGGCATATTGTCCGCGTGGCGCAAAGCCTGGAGAGGTTCTCGGGGCTGTAAGGAAGATGGCGATCAAGGAATATTCGGCGCCTCGCCTTCTGGCGGAATGGACGGCGAACTCCAAATATGTTTTGCTGCTGTTTGCGATACCTGTAATGATATTCCTCTTTGAGTTGTTCATCCAGGGACATTTTACAAACGGCATCCCCCGGAATGAAATGGGAAAGATTTCATACTCACTGATGTTCCCTCCAACAAAATTTATTGATACGGTATTCGTTCCGACTGCCTTCTTTGCAGCTATCTGCTTCATATTTGGGATCAAGAAGTACTGGGAAGCAATGGTCAGTGCAAACGGGGTCGCAGCCGGCGGCGACATAATAAAGGGATTGATTCCCACGATCGTGGATATCATCACTCACAAGAAGTTTGCTATGTGCGGGGTTGCAAAAGACAGAAAAGTCTCTCACATGCTCGTCTTCTTTGCCTTTATCGGCCTTGCTATTACGACATCTATCGGGGTCCTTTATCTTTACGGATATGAGATATTCGGGATAGAGACTCACGGCCTAATCAACTTCGGAGAGTCTCCATACCCGCTCTATGACCCTATGAAGATCATAGGCAATGCAAGCGCAATAGCGCTTCTGGTCGGAATTACCCTCGTCATTAACAACAGGATGAAGAACAAAGAAAAAGCTGGAGTCGGGAGTTATTTTGACTGGCTTTTCATTGTGATTGTCTACGGCGTGGGCGCTACTGGTTTTCTGGCCGAAATACTCAGGCTGCTGGATATAGCAATACTGGCATATCCGATGTATTTCGTGCACCTGGTATTTATTTTCGTCCTGTTTGCATATGCCCCATTTTCGAAGATGGCTCATATGGTATATCGGACAACCGCGATGGTTTTTGCGCGTTATTCAGGCCGGGAGTAACGGGTTCTGCAGGATAATGCAGTTTTTATAAATGGGCCTTTCCCTTGCGGAAGCGCCAAGCCTATTAAAGGAGGTGAAGGGAGGGGGATAGCAGATCAGCAGCAATTATCAGGGGATTGCGGTATTATAGTTAATCAAAAAAACAAAGGAGGAAAAAAGAAAAGATGAGTCCAATACTTATCTTCGCCCTTGCTTGCGGCGCATTAGCCATTGTTTATTCTTTTATGACCAAAGCATGGGTATCGAGTCAACCGACAGGTACGGAAAAGATGATGTCGATTTCAGCAGCCGTCAAAGAAGGCGCTGAGGCATTTCTCGCCAGAGAGTACAAAACCGTCGCAATAGTCGCAGTAATATTATTTGCCCTTATTTTCGCATCACTGGGTCTTTGGACGGCACTCGGCTTTATTATCGGTGTTGCGGGTTCAGCGCTTGCCGGCTATTTCGGCATGGTCGTTACCGTTATGGCCAACGTAAGGACTACTGAAGCTGCAAAGAAGGGGCTTCAGGCTGCACTGTCCGTTGCCTTCAAGGGCGGATCAGTCACAGGCGTTATGGTTGTCGGCCTCGGCTTGATCGGAATTTCTGTATTTTATATGGTTGCCAAGGGTGCTGCTGACATTGAGACCGCATTCCATGCGCTTATCGGCCTCGGTTTCGGCTGCTCGCTGATGTCGGTCTTTGCCCGTATCGCCGGCGGTATTTACACAAAGGCTGCTGACGTAGGAGCTGACCTCGTCGGTAAAGTTGAAGCAGGCATTCCGGAAGACGATCCGCGTAACCCTGCCGTTATCGCTGATAACGTCGGTGACAACGTCGGTGACTGCGCGGGTATGGCCGCCGACCTTTATGAAACCTACACAGTTACAATCGTTGCAGCAATGCTGCTCGCCAAGACCGTTTTCGGCCCGAACAGCCTCTGGGTTCAGTTCCCGCTTATGCTTGGCGGTATATCGATTATCGCATCTATCATAGGAACCTACTTTGTAAAAATGGGCAGCAGCAATTACATCATGGGCGCACTTTACAAAGGCCTTGCCGTTGCAGGCATCCTCGCAGCAATCGTATTCTACGGTGCGACAACATGGTTTATGGGTCTTCTGCCTGCGAGTGAGCAGGCAATGTCTGTTATGAACGTATTTCTTTGCGCGGTCATCGGTCTTGCCTTGACCGGTCTCATCGTCTGGATAACTGAGTACTACACAGGCAAGGAATACAGGCCCGTTCAGGTTATCTCTAAGGCCAGCCTCACCGGCCACGGCACAAACGTCATCGCCGGTCTTGCAATGAGCATGGAAGCAACTGCGCTTCCGGCAATCGTGATTGTTGCTGCAATCCTCGGCGCCTTTGCGCTCGGCGGCGGATTCAGCGGCAACGTGGCAGTCGGCCTTTATGCAATTGCACTTTCAGCGGTTTCGATGCTTTCCATGACCGGTATTGTTGTTGCCATCGACTCTTACGGCCCGATCACTGACAACGCCGGCGGTATTGCTGAAATGGCAGAGCTTCCTGAGAGCGTCCGTGCGATAACAGACCCGCTGGATGCAGTCGGAAACACCACCAAGGCTGTTACAAAGGGTTATGCTATCGGTTCCGCCGCTCTCGCAGCCCTCGTTCTCTTTGCAGAGTATTCGCGTTCGTTCCAGGGCCAGACCCTCAAGTTCGACCTGTCCGATCCGATGATCATCGCCGGTCTATTTATCGGCGGTCTGATCCCGTACTATTTCGGCGGCAGGCTAATGCTTGCGGTTGGTAGAGCTGCCGGTGGTGTTGTTGTAGAGGTTCGCAGACAGTTCCGTGAAATCCCGGGTATCATGGAATACAAAGCCAAGCCGGAATACGGAAAGTGCGTTGACATCGTTACAAAGTCGGCCATCAAAGAAATGATGGTTCCTGCTTTGATACCTGTCGTAGCTCCGATTCTCGTTGGATTTGTACTCGGCAAAGAGGCACTCGGCGGAGTCCTGATCGGCAGCATCCTGACCGGTCTCTTCCAGGCCATCGCCATGACCAGCGGCGGCGGCGCCTGGGACAATGCCAAGAAGGCTTTTGAAGACGGCGTTACGGATGACAGCGGCAAAATGCACAAGAAAGGCAGCGACGGACATAAGGCTGCTGTTACCGGTGACACAGTCGGCGATCCTTATAAGGATACCGCAGGCCCGGCAATCAACCCGATGATCAAGGTCATCAACATCGTAGCTCTCCTGATTGTTCCTCTCATGGCAGGAGGCGGTGCAACAAAGGCGGCGACGATGCCAATTACGCCAGCCGTAATACAGCCTGCCGCGACTGCTGTCGCACCTGTCGCTGAATCAGCAAAGCTTTTCTTCGCTGTTGGTTCGACGGAGCTGCCTGCCAATGCGGGAGAAGTCCTTGCAGGTATCATTGCAAAGGCCAATGCTAACCCGGGTACAAAGGTTGCTATTTCAGGGTTTCATGATCCCTCAGGCGACCCGATAAAGAATGAGGAGTTAGCAAAGAATCGTGCAAAGGCAGTACGCGAAATGCTTAAGAAGGGCGGCATCGACGAGGGACGTATCGAAATGCGGAAGCCTGTCGTAACGACCGGCTCCGGCAGCGCAGAAGACGCACGCCGCGTCGAAGTCAGCATATTATAATTTAACGTATAACGTAGTTTAGTGAACGACAAAAGGGAGGCTGATGCCTCCCTTTTGTATTTGATTTGCATCAAATTGCTAATTTATTTATGTTCCCTTGCGTCCAGCCAGGGTTGAAAGCCATTATGTCCACATCAGACGACTCCAGCCAGACTTAAGAAAACGGTCAATGGGATACGGCTTCTGGCGGAGTCCCGCGAAGTCTGGTACCAGCAGTATTCAACGTTTCTGGTTACATTTCCCCTTCTGAAACGATTATAATAGTTGCCTATACATCCGAAGGAGAATCGTCTTACTTTTCATGAAGAAATCCTATATTGTCGGAATCGTTATTGCCGTAGTATTGATTGTCTCGTTGTTCAGGCTCGGTTCGGTGCTGTTGTTCGATGTGGACGAGGCAGTATTTGCTGAGGCGACTAAGGAGATGGTGCAAAACGGGGACTATCTTTCTACAACCTATAATGGGGAGCCGAGATATGACAAGCCAATATTTTTCTACTGGCTGATGGCGCTATCATACAAGGTTTTCGGAATCAATGAGTTCGCTGCCAGGTTTCCATCCGCATTGGCCGGGTGCCTGCTTGCAGCGGCGCTTTTTCTCTTCGTCCGCCATTATTGCGATCATGCAAAGGCGGTTCAAGCCGTGCTGTCGATGGTGTTGAGCGCTTATTATCTTGTCTATGCCCGTTCCGCTGTCACTGACATGACGCTGACACTATTCATCACTTTATCTCTATTCTGCTTTTATCTTTCTCTTAAGCAGGACAGGCGCTATATTTACGGCCTATACGCTTTTTCGGCGTTTGCTTTTCTTACAAAAGGACTTATAGGGATCGTTTTCCCGTTTGCCATACCCACTGTCTTTTTACTTTTGACCGAAGGCATCAGCGGTCTTCGCAGGTTGATCAACCCAAAGGCAGTGTTATTGTTTCTCGCTATAGGCGTCCCGTGGTATGCGGCTGAATATGCAATCAAAGGCGATGAATTCATTGAGCAGTTTTTTATTAAGCACCATTTCAGAAGATATACTGAAGTCATATCGGGTCACAAGGGGCCTATATATTATTACCTGGCAGCATTGGTGGTAGGTCTATTCCCCTGGGTCGCCTTTCTGCCGGCAGGCATCAGAAAGATGTTTAAAGATCGGGATCCGTTGCTTGTCTTTTGCGGAACTTGGCTTGCCTTTATCGTTATTTTCTTTTCCTTTGCTACCACTAAACTTCCTGATTACATACTCTCTGCGATCCCTGCCGCATCAATTCTCTTGGTATCCGGCATGGCTGAAGGGCATGCCGGGTGGAGGCGTGCAGCCTGGAGCTTTATCGGGATTGTTGCAGCGGCGGCTGGGCTTGCTTTCATGTTATTGCCGCCTTATCTGGCTCAAAAAGGAATAACTGCCGCTGCTCATATGCCATTTATTGCTATTTTTGCATTTATATTAGCCGCAATATGTTTATACGCCATCTTCAAGCACCGGACTCCTTATGCAGCCGTTGCCGCGACTATGAGTGCATTCTTTGTAAGTCTTATGTTAACGGCGCTTCCGATGGCAAGCGACTATCTCCAGGCTGCTCTTTATAAATACAGCATGTACGGAAAGGAAAGAACACCTATTGATCGGCAAATTATTACATACGGTTTAAATAAGCCAAGCATTGTCTTCTATTCCGGACGTAAAGTTGCTGTAGCTGGAAGCACGCAGGCGCTAGGAGAGATGATCGCTGGCGGCAAGGGAAATGTCGTAATTGCTAAGGCGAAGGATGCCGAACGATTAAAGCAGCTTGGGCTGGTCGTGCTAGATACGGAAAAGGGATATGCTCTGCTTGAAAGAGAATAGGATTCTGATTGTAGTTGCCTTAATTGTGCCGGTCTTCATATTTTATTGTGACGAGCGCATTATGACGTGGGTAAGGTATTTTCACGCCGCCTATCCGGACATCGACAGGATTCTAAGGGCAGCCGACCGGGTCATGTATTACGCCGCCCACGGCACGACTATGATTGCGGGCGCACTTCTGTTCTGGCTTTATGCAAGATTCTTTAACCGCGGGTTTTATGCCGCAGGGAGGTCGCTTCTTGTCGGTCTCGTTGTATCCGGCTTAAGCGTCCAGATAATCAAACATCTGGTCGGCAGGGCAAGACCCCGTGTTACTGATAGTCTTGTCATTATCGGGCCTTCGATCAAGGGCAGCTATGACTCTTTTCCGTCCGGACATTCCGCTATGGCCTTCTGTCTTGCGGCTGTGCTGGAGCATTATTATCCAAAATACAGGATAGCATTTTATGTATTTGCCGTACTTGAAGGCCTGGCCAGGATTGACGGAACCTCTCATTTCCCCGGCGATGTGCTGGCAGGCGCACTTTTTGGGATTTTGACAGCCAGGCTAATCCAATGCGTGCTTGAAAGATGTTCCAGGCCGATATCTTGCTCTGATTATATGAATCTTGATAAGTCTGATCTGCATTGAGTATAATTAAAAGTTGAATAACATAGTCAGGAGGCACTACGTTGAAAGAAAAGATACATCCCAATTACAAAGAGAGCAAGGTGGTTTGTGCTTGCGGTGAAAGTTTTGACACCCGCTCGACCATGAATTCCATAAAGGTTGACATCTGCTCGAAATGTCATCCCTTTTTTACTGGCCGCGAGAAACTTATCGACGCAGAGGGCAGGGTGGAGAAATTTAAGAAGAAATACGCAAAGAAGTAGCTACCGACAGCAGATTTCAGGGTTAGGGTATTAGAGGGTTTCTAAATTCTAACCCTTTTTTATTGATCGAAACATTTACGATATAAAGAGGATTGACAGCATAATGAAAACGGTTGGCGGGCAGGCTGTTATAGAGGGTGTGATGATGAAGTCCCCTGCAGGATGGAGTGTTGCTGTGCGTGACCCAAAAGGCGGGATAAACTTCAAGACCGTCAGGTCAAAAAAAGCTAACCCGGTCCTTAAGCTTCCCTTGATCAGGGGGGGTGTAGCGCTCTTGCAGGCAATGATAATCGGCGTGAAGGCAATAGAGTATTCTGGTAGCATTGCATACCAGGAAGACGATAGCAAGGGCGACAAGCCTGTCAGTTCATGGGCCATCGGCGTTTCTATTGCTATTGCGCTGATTTTTGCTATCGCTTTGTTCAAGTTCCTGCCTCTTCTGGTAGCGACATCCATTGGGAATATTTACGGTGGCGTGGCTAAAAGCTCACTGCTTTTCAATGTGGTTGATGGCGTAACGCGCGTATGCATTTTCCTTCTGTATGTTTATGCGATCGGCTTCTGGAAGGAAATGAAAAGGATATTCGAATACCACGGGGCTGAACACAAAGTCATATATGCCTTTGAAGCCGGAGAAGAATGCACTGTAGAAAATGCCAGAAAGTACAAGCCGTATCATCCAAGATGCGGCACCAGCTTTTTGCTGATAGTAATGGTCATCAGCATTGTCACTTTTATGTTTATACCGCAGGAATGGTCGTTTCTCGGAAAACTTGCTGCGCGTATAGTCCTTTTGCCTGTGATAGCAGGCATATCGTTTGAGACGTTGAAGCTATCGGCAAAACTGAAAGACCATCCGCTCATGGGAATCATAATCCTGCCGGGTCTGCTCCTGCAGAGACTTACGGCGTATGAGCCCGACGATTCACAGCTTGAGGTTGCAATAGCTGCCCTGAAGGAAGTCCTTAAGCTGGACGATACCATTAAAGAAGGTTGCAGTCAATGTTAGAGAAGCTCTTGACAATAGAACAGAAATATGAAGAAATCACCGCATCTCTCATGAATCCGGAGGTGCTGTCTAACAATCTCGAGTATCAGAAATATTCCAAGGAGCAGTCGGATCTGCAGCCGATTTTCGAGAAGATACAGGAATATAAGCGTGTGTTAGCCGAAATGGAAGATGCAGAAGAGATGATCAAGAGCGGCGACGGTGAACTGAGGGATCTCGCGCGCGAAGAGCTTGAAGATTTGAAGAAAAGGAAACCGGCGCTGGAAGATGAGCTGAAGATCATGCTGCTGCCTAAGGACCCGCGAGATGAGCGCAATGTCATCCTGGAAATAAGGGGTGGTACTGGCGGCGAAGAAGCGGCGCTCTTTGCGGCAGCGCTCTTCCGTATGTATTCGAAGTATTCAGAAGCAAGAAAATGGAAGATTGAGGTCATCGATTCTAATCCTACCGGCTTGGGCGGACTTAAGGAGATTGTTGCAAATATTACCGGTAAGGGAGCTTACAGCCGCCTGAAATATGAAAGCGGTGTGCACAGGGTGCAGCGTGTTCCTGCGACTGAGGCATCGGGTCGCATACATACTTCTGCTGCCACGGTTGCTGTCCTGCCTGAGGCCGAAGAGGTGGACATAAAAGTGGAAGAGAAAGATCTCCGAATAGACACATTCTGCGCGTCCGGTCCAGGTGGCCAGGGGGTCAACACGACTTATTCTGCTGTCCGTATTACTCACATTCCAACCAACACCGTTGTGCAGTGCCAGGACGAGCGATCTCAGATCAAGAACCGCGAGAAGGCGATGAAAGTCCTTAGGTCGCGCCTGTACGAGATTGAAATGGAGAAGAAGGAAAAGGAGCGGGCTCAGGACAGGAAGACACAGGTCGGATCAGGCGACCGGAGTGAGCGAATCAGGACATACAATTATCCGCAGAACCGTGTTACAGACCATCGCATAGGGCTTACGCTGCACAAATTGGAACAGGTGCTTGAAGGCGCTCTGGATGAAATGATCGACAGTCTTATTACGCATTACCAGGCTGAAAAACTCAAAGAGCTGTGACCGCCTTAGAGAAGCTGAAGGAACTGGCAAGCCTTTTCGAAAGAGAAGGCATAGATGATGCGGCCAGGGAAGCGGCTCTCCTCCTTACCGAAATTCTCCATATAAGCAAAACCAGTCTTCATTCCTCACCGCCCGATATCAGCAAGGCCGAGTGCGATAAGATTGACTCTCTTGCGGCTAGAAGGGTTCTTGGTGAACCGCTGCAGTATATAATCGGTCATGTTGAATTCTGGGGTCTGAAAATCCATGTCGGCAAAGGCGTGCTTATTCCGCGGCCGGAAACGGAGTTGTTGGTTGAAGAGGCAATAAAAATTATAGGGACGCGGCATGATTTTTCTGTAGGGGCGTATAGCAATACGCCCCTACATATGAAACCAACCATACTTGACCTCTGTACCGGCAGCGGCTGCATCGCCTTGGCTCTTGCGAAGGAATATGCAGGCGCAGATATCTACGGTGTGGACAAGTCCGCGATTGCACTTCCATATGCGCGAAAAAATGCAGCGTATAACGGAATTCTGAACGTCAACTTTATCGAAGGAGACCTTTTCGCCTCAATAAGACCGGATGCCCGTTTCGATTGCATAGTGTCGAATCCTCCGTACATCAGAAGAGACGACATCCAGCGGCTTCAGAGAGAGATATCGTTTGAGCCTGTTGCTGCACTGGATGGTGGTGAGGACGGTCTGACTTTTTATCGACGTATATTGAAACAAGCTCCGCACCATCTCAAAGACAACGGTGTCATCATTCTTGAGATCGGACTCGGCCAGGCAGACGATATTCGGCAAATAGCTGCCCGGCATGGTTTCAGAGATATCCGCTTTGTTAAAGATTATGCTGGAATCGACAGGATATTAGTTGGACGTTTCTATCTAGCAGTATAACCGCTGAATAAGACGATATATATGGCAAAAATCATCAAGACTAAAGCATTGAGCATGTAGTATCTCTTTTTTTCTATTGCCCCTTCAAAATCCCGTGAGTTGAATATATAAAGCACGTAGGCTGCAGAAACTGCCCCTAAAGCAAGTGTCACCATGCCCGTCCAATAAAGTACGGGTTTTGGCACTGCGAAGTAGAGGCTATCGAGATCAAGGCCGAATTGCCGCCCGAAAGTTGGGATCATGTCTCCTATGTTCGACAGGAAATAGTCCATCCGGTAGACGAGCTCTCCGGTGAAAGCGAAGGGCACCAATACTGGTACAAGCGGAGAGAATTTGCCGAACGAGGGGTCTTCGGTAATCCCGAATATCCGCGCACCAGATTTTTGTATCACGACGAAGAGTGCGAATCCAAGAACCAGCAGCAATGAGAACGCGGCAGCGTTGGATGCAAAGAGAGCCGCTTCCAGCCTTTCATACCATGAGGTGTGCTGCGCAAAACGCGCCAGTTGCGAGCCCATAAGAAACGGTATGATATACGAGCATGTGATATAGCGCCCCTTGTTGAGTATGAGTTCTACGAAAGGATTTCTGAGCCTAAGGCGTGGCGAGTCTTTGTCGCACAAGTATACGCAGCGGCCGCACATCAGGCATTCTATGTTGTTTCGGATGTTAAATGCACCAAGGTACACAGGACAGCCCGGAGCGTTGTCAACTCCCTTCTTGCATGTGAAGGTTTTGCAGGACCTGCATTTGTTGTGGTCTGGCCGCAGTTCAAGCATCGAGATTGTGGCGGCTGTCCCTATGATCTTACCAAGCGGACAAAGATGACGGCACCACGCCTGTCCCTTGTAAATCGCTCCAAGGATTGTTGCACCGGCAAGTATGCTTAAAAGCAGCAATGCCGTGCCCATGGGCCAGCTCTTCATTTCGGTTACTGATTCAGACCAGATGATTGCTGCAAAAAGGAATACGGAAACATGAATGCCGTATTTTCTGACTAACGGAGATGGCTCCAGGTTCAGGCTTAGGCCGATCTTTTGAAGAAGGCGTCCGATGCCTGGAAAAGGGCAGAGTCCGCACCAGAACTTGCCTACAATAAACCAGCTCAGCACCACACTGGTCCACCATATCCCCCACGCAAGAAATAGCGAGATATTTCTGTTGGCCTCTTGAGGGCCGAACAGTCCCATTATGATTATGATGGTAAATGCGATATCCCCCGCGGAGCGCACCCGCAAGAGATTGCGGCGGTCGAGAAAGAACTTTCTGACAGCCGGAAAGGCAGTGAAAAGATCCATCCTTTCTAACTCTTTATAATTGAAAAGTACGCTTAAGGCTGCTTTTAATTTCTTTAGGTATGCCATTTGATTTTCGACGGAACAATGCCGCTCCTTAAGCCTCATCTTATCACATAGAGAACGACATTGTCGTTTCATTTCCGCTATAATTACAGATTCTATACATTTGGAGAACTTAATGGAACTGCTCGCCTCAATTATCGACCTCTTTATGCATATTGATAAGCATCTAAGTACCATACTTCAGCAATTCGGAGGATATACATATTTAATCCTATTTCTGGTCATTTTTTGCGAAACAGGATTGGTCGTGACGCCTATTCTTCCTGGAGATTCACTGTTGTTTGTGATAGGTGCTTTTGCTGCGCGTGGAGACATCGACTTTGTGGCTATATATGCGTTGCTTTGTATCGCTGCAACTGTAGGCAATGTGGTCAACTATCATATCGGTCGTATCGTGGGGCCGAAGGTTTTTGAAACCGATATGCGTTTTCTAAAAAAAGAGTATCTGGAACGAACGCATGCATTTTATGAGAAGCATGGCGGCAAGACGATGGTAATTGCACGCTTTTTGCCTATAATCAGGACTTTTGCGCCTTTCGTCGCCGGGGTTGGAAGGATGGATTACCGGCGCTTTATGGCGTACAACCTCATTGGCTGCATCGCATGGATAACGGCCTTTCTGTTAGGTGGGTATTTCTTCGGAAACATCCCGGTCGTAAAAAATCATCTTACCCTGGTAATTTTCGCTATTATCATAATATCGGTTATGCCGAGCATCGTTGAATTTCTCCGCCACCGAAAGGGCAACAAGGCGTGAGTTCAAGAGGGAAGATAGCACGCGCAGCAGGTGTAATGTCGGCTGCCACTTTTATCAGCCGTGTGCTTGGATTTATCAGGGACATGATTTTGGCGCGATTTTTTGGAGCGACAGGCACGTCGGATGTCTTTTTTGTGGCTTTTCGTATCCCGAACTTACTGAGAGAGCTTTTCGCCGAAGGTTCGATGTCTTCTGCGTTTGTTCCTGTGTTAACAGAGTACCAGACCAAACAGGGCGATGAGGAGGCCAATAGACTTGTTCGTACGACATTCGTTTTCTTATTTATTGTGGTCGGTGTAATCTGTATTGCCGGTATTGCACTTGCGCCATACATAGTAAAGTTAATAGCTATCGGATGGGATGCCGGTTCAGAAAAGTTTGCTTCGGCTGTCCTTCTTACTCGCATTATGTTCCCTTTTCTGTTTTTCATCAGCCTTGCGTCCGTAGTGATGGGCGCTTTAAATACCAGAGGCGTTTTCTTTGTGCCTGCGCTGGCTCCAGCCGTACTTAATGTTGTGACTATTGCTTGCATAGTCGGTCTTGCAGTGCAATTTGCCAATCCAGTAATTGCAGCGGCTATCGGCGTAACTGCGGGTGGACTGGTGCAATTACTTTTCCAGCTGCCATCATTCTTTAAAAACGGCTTTTCATTTTCACGATCCAATAATGCGCTATTGCCAAAATACGAGGGTTTGCACCCCGGACTTAAACGCATAGGATCTTTAATCCTGCCGATGACGGCGGTGCTTGCAGTCAGTCAGATCAATATTTTTATCAGCACAATCTTGGCATCTTATCTTGCTGAAGGCAGTATAAGTTACCTCTACTACAGCATGAGACTTATTCAGTTCCCCATCGGCATTTTCGGCGTGGCGATGGGAATGGCTGTTTTGCCGACGTTATCAGAACATGCAGCCAGAAAGCAGTTCGGCGCGCTGAAAGAAGATTTTTCTTTTGCATTGAGGTTGCTTTTTTTCATAACCGTACCGGCTATGATCGGACTTATTGCGTTGAGGGTGCCGATAGTCAGCACACTTTTTCAGCATGGTGAATTCGGCCGCGCTGCGACCACTGGTACAGCGGATGCCTTGGTATTTTATTCTGTCGGCATTTGGGCAATAGTGGGAGTGAGAACGCTGAATGCTACTTTTTATTCGATGCAGGATACAAGAACCCCTTTTAAAATTATGGTATGCGGCGTGCTGCTCAACATCCTCTGCAGTGTAGGGCTTATGGGCCCGCTCCAATATAACGGGCTTGCCTTTGCTAACTCGATCGCGGCCATGTTCAATTTCATATTGCTCTTCTATTTCCTGAGAATGAAACTTGGCGGCGTAGGTACCAAACGAATTATCTCCTCTTTTTTTAAAACGTGCATTTCGGCAGGTGCGATGGGAATTTGCGGATGGTTTGCCACGAGAGGTGAATTATGGACAATGAGTGGTAATTCTGGAAAAAAGGCGATCATGCTCACAGTTGTAATTATTGGTTGTCTGGGGATATATTTTGTTGTTGCTTCTTTATTCAGGAGTGAAGAGATGGGATATCTGATAAGAAAGATCAGGGAAAAGATCAGCAAGAGAATATAGCTTTACTAAGTTTATTATTTGCATTTGGAGGTGATTTATGATAATAAGGACAGTTGTTGTCGGACCTTTGCAAGTGAACTGTCATATTGTTGGAGATGATCAAACAGGCAGAGCCATGGTAATTGATCCCGGCGATGAACCTGACATGATCATGGATGCCGTCAGAAAGCTGAATTTGAAGGTCGAATATATAATCTGCACGCATGGACACTTTGACCATGTTGGCGCTGTCGGGGATATTAGGAAGGATACGGACGCAAAGATAGTGATAAATGAAAGCGAACTGCATGTATATAACTCAGCTGCTGAAATGGCGCATTATTTCGGATTAGAGTTTGATCAGCAGCCCGAACCAGACGTCTTTGTGGATGAGGAAGACAGTGTAAGCATTGGTAATTTAAAATTTGCGGTCTTGCGGACACCCGGCCATAGTCCTGGCGGAATCACACTCTATGGTGAGGGAATTGCTGTAACAGGCGACACACTGTTCGCAGGTTCGATCGGCAGGACGGATCTGCCGGGCGGAGATGAGAAAATGATGGGCAAGTCGCTTCGCAGATTGCTGTCCCTGCCGGGAGATACTAAGATTCTTTGCGGGCACGGACCTTCATCCACAATAGGAAGGGAAAAGAAGGATAATCCATTTGCAGGTGTGTTTAGATGACGATTTGCATGGGGCATATAAGAGATGCTGTTGCAATCTATAATGGCAATAGATTTTTTTCAGTGTCTAATATTAGTTTCAAGTATGCAGCCGGGATGTTTAGGAAAACATAATGGTCTGAAGCATCAAGACGCGTCCAAGCTAACGTGTGATTGCCGTAAGCCAATTTAATCTTTTCATTTTCATTGATTACTTTGAAATACTCAAAATACAGGTCCAGGCCATTCTCATACAGTCTTTTCAATTTTAATGAAACATAAATACGGTCAAAAGGCATAGCTTCGCGCAGGTGTTTCACTTCTGCATTGATACATGTAAACCGGCCATCTCTATTCATTGTTCTATAAAGTTCAGGAGAAAGAGTAAAGAGATATTTGTCCCTTAGCTGTCCCTGCCAAGTAAAGTAATTAGAAAAATAAACATTCTGCGCCAGATTGGAATGTTCCAGGGTCGTATCAATGAAAAGTCGTCTAGATACATCACCGGAAGGTTCAGGGTTATCATTGCGATAAAGGACTTTTCCCAGCCGTGCATCAGACGGCACACTCACATCATCGTAAGCTTGATCTCCCGCTACACTATTGTATTCAATAGGCAGCATGTTATTGTTCAGCAGAAAATCCTTAAAATATTTAGGACATGGAACAGGTTCTACTATACCGTGACCTATAACTTTGATCCAAGAGACCTGATGATTACTGGTTGCTATTGGCTCTATAATGCCATCGTGCGTGATCTTACGCCATTGCAGGCGCAAAATAAATGAAGAGTCAGCATATCCGAACATTTTTTCGATCCATATGCGAGCATCGATTATATCATGGTTTGCGGCAAATCCTGATATGTCTGTTCTGCTGTAATTTGTGACCATGAAGTGCCCATTTGAAAATTCATCAGATATATATTTGCCAATTGGCTTCAATGCCTGTTCTCTCATTTTGCCTATCCAGTGAAAATAATTTGCAAAATAGACTCCTCCTCCGACTGCAGCATTGTCTCTCAGCCCAAGCTGAAACCTTGATGTGAACATTTGCTGACCTTGGGGTCCTCCGTCAATGAAACCGCTTTTGGAATCTGCAATTGTACTAAAGTTATAGTTTTGATTAGATTTGCCATGATAGGTAGCATTCTCTGAAGTGGTTACAGCCACCATGCGCATATGGCCTCTGAGTAACTTAATCGGAAATGTCAGAATGGAAATTCCGCTGCCGCCGAAAATGATACAATCGTCGACCTGACCTTCATATTTCAGATCATGCTCTTTCATATTAGTTGCTTTGCGGAGAGCTTCGAGAGCGCACCAGATACGGCTTCCTGCCATATCTTGCGACTTGTCAATATTACATATGGTGTCAAAGAGTTTTCCCCTTATAGTTCCGAGCAAGTCTCTCCACGCCTCTGGACTGCGTTGTGCAATTGGCTCAATGTCGCAACCTTGGGAACCACGTCCAACACAGCATGCGCAAAGTCTGTCATCATGGCTGCATGACAAGCCTATTCCGCCATCACCTGTAATAAATGGTTTGCCTTCTTCAGTCCATTGTATGCCTATGTGCTCCGGCAAATCCCTGTTATTGATTCTCAATCTATCGTAAGCTATCAGGAACAAATCCTTGACAAATGGATGGCGTTGATCTCTGGTCATGCTATGCAGCCCATTTTTATGCTTGACTAAAAGAATGGGAAACGCCTTATTCATCTTGAGGCAGTATGACTGTATGGCTTCATTCATTTTACGGGTATCCCATGTATCAGGGTTCACGAGGTCGTCTATCGCAGGAGTATTTTCTAATCTCTCTAATATCTTCGCTTTATATCCTATAAGTTTTTCAGTGACTAATCCTTTTGTGCTTATTGCAGTGACATCAGCTGTAATAAATCCATTTTCTCGGAGGAGCGAATCGACAAAAATATTATAGAATCCGTTTATATGTTCTTTGTGATCACCTTCCCATCGTTCTATTTCAACCGGAAGCGCCACTACATCGGGCAGAATTATTTGCGCCGATTGCAACAACGTGTCTTTATAGTATGGGTCTATAGTGAGATATTCATCTGAGTTCGATGCAGCATTGCCACTTTTCATCTCCGACTGAAAAGCGCATCTATCTTCACTCATTGAATAAATGGATTTGATTCTTTGAAACAGCTTGCCCTGAAAAAGCATATGACCATACAAATCTTCAGCAGGCACAATGTCGAGTTTAGTTTCCGGCACTTTGTAACTAATTTGCTCTAGTTCATGGTTTCCATCAAGTACGAATATAGCTTCAAAATGATTTTTCGAAAAATCGGTCTGATCAACTGTAATACCGGCTTTGATCCTTATTACGTTGTTACCTGTAGACGCATCTTCAACAAGAGCTCGTATGCGGATTTCAGTCGCATTGCCGGGCTCAACCGTTATGGGATAACTCAGCAGAATATTCTCCATATAGAAATTGTTAAGGCTGGTTCTTCCGGTCACTGCAGCTACTGCTTGAGCCATAGCTTCAATTCCAAAAACAGTGGGGAATAAATAAGTTCCCTTGAAGCAATGGTCCAGCAAGTATGGATCTTTATCAAGAGTCAACAGAACTTTGGATTCAATTTCGACGCCTTTTTCATAAAAAAGCACTTGTTCAAGAAAGCGCGAACAGTGCGGTTTTGAAAATACAGGCTTTTCAATAGTATTAAGAGTTCCCATTCTGCTGGAGACGACAATCTGTATTTCTTCAGTTTTAGAGACTGCCAGTTTCATGAAGCTATCGATGCCTTTTTCTCTTGGTATTGGCTGTATCCCCATTCCTGACAGGAATGACATGCTGCCCATTCGTGCGCCCATGCCCACTTCGTTCCAAATGCTGAAAGCACATGTGATGACATCAGTGACGGTGGAGCTTGATGCAAACTGCTGCAGCACAAGGTTTAGCACTTCGTTGGCAAATCCGTACCAAGCATTGCCGGCCATGCCAGTAACGCCTATGATAGATCCGAAGCCTATAAATAACTTTGGCGGATTGTTATTAAGGCATTCGCAGATATTTATCGCGCCCATAAGCTTAGGAGCTATTTCGTCCAACGCATCGGCGAGCGAAATCTGTTCGACCCGGCGTGGTTTATTAATCGCGGCTCCATGAATAACACCTGTGATCCTACCCAGGTCCTTCTCGATACGCCTGATCAGATCTTTTACGCCGGTTCTGTCTGAAATATCGCAAGCATAATAACGATATGTCGTTCCATTTTCTCTATGACGACGCAAAATGTTTTGTATCTCGGCATTCTCATCTATCATGACTGTACTGCCTGCAAGAGCCAGCTTAACGCCGGTTGCCTGCGCAAATGCAAGAGCGCATTCTGCAGTGATGCCCTTAGCTCCCCCGGTTACAAGTACAACATCATCTCTGCTCCATTCTATATTACGGTCTTTAAAGGAGTCTGACCTTATGAGTTCCATCTTCGGGACGGTCCTATTGAATTCGCTGTCATATGATGTCATGCTGAATACATCATCAGCATGAAGTTCTTCAGTGATCTTTTGCAGTATGCTTCCTGCATCAGAGTAATTGCTGAACTCCAGAACGCGTATTTTTTCAGACGGATTTTCAAGGTGTAAGCTGCACAGAAATGCTGTAGAACCTTTCGCTTCTAAAGAAACTTTCGGATCATATGCAAAGAAGTCACCATTCCCAAATTGGGCTATAACGTATGTCGGCTTGGCTGGACGCACTTTGAGTGCTGTTATTACAGTGCCTATACAATGCATTCTCGCAGCCATATCGTGTGCTTCTTTGCCAGTAAGCAAACTACTGTTTCTATCCCGAGGCAATACAAATAAAAAATAGTCAGTTTCTTCATAATCGCGCAGCTTGCGGTTAATATCCGAGTAATCAATTGCATTGGCGACAATGTTTACTTGCAGCAGAAGGCTTTTCAGCTTCATGCACATATCGTCATCCGTATCACCGACGATCATAATTTTCCTATTTTCAATTCCAGCTGTCGTAAGGATTTCCTCAAATGTATATGGTGAGCTGAGATTTTGCCTCTCATAGGTAATTTTGAAGTTCCTAACCCAATTGTTACGAGCATCAGATTCCGGATGATCCATTGTCTGCATAACAGTAGCATGTTCAGTCTGCACCGCCATGTTTTGAGCTGACGCGTTTTGCGTAATTATTATTTCGTAAATATTTCTCAATGTGCTATTTGCCAGTGCGGTGGGATCTGAGAGCCTCTCAGCTCCATAAAGCTTTGCGGCTTTTGCGACAAATATACCGGCTTTAATCGAATCCAGATTTAAGTTATCCAGAAGTCTATGATCCAGAGATATCGTATTTGCCGGGAACCCAGTTATTTCTGATGCGAGATTGAGTATTGCATCCGGATCTTGTTTGTAAGTATCGGGCTTTGATGATTTGCCGATAAGTTCGTAAGACTGATTTGTAACTGATGGCAGCGCCTCAATAGCAGGCTCAACATATTTGACGGCTTTCAATCCATAGCCGGATTTAGATTCTTCCTGAATGAGCCTGCGAATATAATCGATCTGCTGCCGTGAGAATAATCCGGCGGCATCATCCAAAATAGTTCCGCTGTCATGAATAGTTCGATCATTAACGCCGGAAAGGTCATTCACATTTTGCTCATCTAACAGATCGAGAGAACGTTCACAGGGGTTGTCTATGAATACGCGGCTGGAAGCAGGTATGAAGGGCCGTATCATTCTGTTCTCAAAAAGTGCCTGCCAATTAATATTCCCTCCATGCGTGAAATAACAGGCGAGGAACATATTTAATGAACGATCGTCCCCTGGCTTTGCTTCAAGTGGAAAACATCTTATACCATGAGTGCCCTCTATAGAATCGACCAATCCTGATAAGACATGACCGGGACCGACCTCCACCATAAGGTCGCACTGATTCTTTATGTTCGATACAAGAGAAACAAAATCCACCTGACTGGTCACTTGCTTTGCGAAGTGAGTCCTGAGATCAGTTCCTCGATGTATCTCCTTTCCATCAATCGAACTCAACAGTTTAATGTCTATATTGTCTAGTGCCCCTGAGACCGGAGCATTCTGTTTTATCTTGTCGGCTGCGCCAACCATGAAGCGAGAATGAAAGGCGTTTGAAACTGGAAGGTATTTTGTCTTGATGTCCATGAGTGAAGCGGCTTGTACTGCTTTTTCTATGGCCGATCTTTCTCCGGATATTACAGTTTGCATAGTACTATTGATATTGGCTAATACGGCATAACCTTCAATGTCATTCAGTAGCCCTTCCATTTTTTCTCTGCCACATGCGAATACTGCCATAGCTCCGGCTTTGCTGTTTTCAGCGGAAGTTACATTGCCCCTGAATGCCGCAAGGCGCAGCAATGTTCTATCGTCGAACGAGCCGGCTGCATTGAAGGCTGTTAGCTCTCCAAGACTATGGCCTCCCGCTACATATGGCTTCACACCCAAATGTTCCAAGTACCGAATCCATAAGAGAGAGTTCAAGCATATCGCTGGCTGTGCTATCTTCGACTCGGACAAAAGAGACATCCATTCAGATATCTGTTTATTATCTCTCGCCCTATCCAAAGGACGATAGATAAAATTGCTGATTGTATCGTAACCGTCCTCGGATAACCATAAATCAGCTTTGGCTGCAAGGTCGCGTGCCCATTTGTAACGCTCAACTAGTCGCCATCCCATGTTGAGCTGCTGAGACCCCTGTCCAGGAAATAAAAACCCCAGGCGGTTACGTGTAACATGATTGCCGATCCATATATCTTGCATAGGGGATGATACTGCTTTATCTGGTGGAATATTTTGTGACATCAGCATATGGTCGAGGCTGTCGAGGCATTCGGCTAAACGCTCCGGAGTTTCAGAAACGCAGGCTACTCTAAACGCCTTGTCGGAAGATACGTCCTGGGTTAAATATTTTGACAAGTCGGCCATTTCGCCTGTGCTAATACCTGTTGCCATGTTCTTGACATCTCTTATGCGATCGAGTATACCGGCATGAGAATCAGATGACATAATAAAGAGTTCAGTTCCCTGATAAGACGCAAATAGTTCTCTTTCTCCTATTGACGGTTTGAGATGTTCTGCTGGCTTGCCGTCTGATTCAATCGTTACATGCACATTAATACCGCCGAATCCCATGCCTGATACTCCTGCTCGTATGATACCGTCAGGCCTCCTGATCTCTCCCTGAGTTACAGCATAAATCCGCCGCGCTTTCTCTTCAAACACCGCGTTAGGCTCATGAAAGCCTGCAGTAGGAGGAATAACTCGCCTGTTGACTGCCATCACTGCTTTAATGAATCCTCCGATTCCTGAAGCCGCTTTGGTATGACCTATCAGGGATTTCAGGGAAGTAATGCCGCAAGACCGTAAGTCCTCTGTATTTTCGTAACCAATAGCATCGGCTATGCCTTCAAGTTCAGCTCTGTCACCTGCAACAGTACCTGTGCCATGGCCTTCTATAAAATCAATATCGTCCAGTCCATAACCTGCTTTACCATATGCTCTTCGTATAGCAAGTGCCTGAGTTTGAGCTTTAGGAGCTGTCATTCCGCCTTTGCCGTCTGATGACATCCCCCAACCGCGCAATATCGAATAAATATAGTTACCGTGGGCCCGCGCGTTTTGCAGTCGCTTTAGAATAACAAAGCCTGCGCCTTCACCGGGGATGAAGCCGCTTGCATTGCGATCATATACATTCATATCTTTTTTAGTAAGGGCGTTAGTCTTCGCGAAACCGACCAGTTCAAAGGTATCAAGACTGATATCAACACCACCGACAACAGCAAGATCAAGAGTGCCCGTAGATAATGCATTTGCGGCCGTTGCAAGTGCTATAAGAGAAGAAGAGCATGCACCGTCAACAGTATATCCTCCTCCGTGCAGATCCAGATAATTACATATTCTGCCCGCGATAGTATTTGATAAGTTCCCAGCAAGAGTATCTTCTGTAACAGGGGCAAATGCAGATTTATAGTAGACTTCCATAGTCGAAACAATATCCTCTATAACATCGGCAGCCAATTGTCTCTTTTTAGCTGAAGCTATCAGCGTCTTCTTAACGTAAGGCCACCGCAGCCTCATATTCTGTGATCTGCTATGTTCCCCAGTCAGCGTGTTACCCAAAATGACGCCGGAGCGATCGGATGGAGTGTTGCCTCTGCTGTAGCCGGCATCTTCCATAGCACGAATTGCAACTTCCAATGCAAGCCAATGAGCAATGTCTGATGATTCGACGACTGTCTTCGGTATGCCTCGCTTGATCCAGTCAAATTCGAATCCGTCTATAACTGCAGCTCGATTCGCGTAAGTCTTATCAGGAGCTAATGGATCTGCATCGTAATATTCCGACAGAGGCAAACGACGGTCCGGAATCCGGCGGAACGCTCTCCTGCGTGAAAGGATATTTTCCCAGAAAGATCTTAGATCGGGCGCATCAGGATAATAACAGGCCATTCCAATAACGGCGATAGCATCATGAGACATCTCTTTTTTAATCTGAAAGAATGAGGTCTTATAAAATTCTTTATATTCATCTGGGGGATTTTGTATTTCAAACCCTATTGTTTGTGTTGAATGCCCCGCTGCAGTGTTATCCGACCAGACCTCCTTGCATAGCAATTCCATCATTCGGCCAAACGGAGGGTGGAACTTTACTTTGACCGAAGATTTGTCACGGCTTGCAAATTCTTTTTCGCCTGATGGTGCGATGACATAAAGTCCATTTTCAGAAACATCAGTAATAAATGCTCTGTAAGTTATATCACCCCAGGTAATATGCACTTCTATACTGACCGGTATTCGCTTGCTGTATCTTTTGTCCATAAATGGTCTTCATCCTGATCAAATTAAACATCAAGACCACTCAAGTGGCCCCTATCATAAGTCGGTATCTTAATAATGGTCAATGTGCATACTATAGGGTTTGCATAAAACGCAGTCCCGATCTGTAAGGAAGAGATCGCCTAAGGAAGCGGGTAAATAGAAAGATGAATTTTCATAAGCCCCCCGACATTGTATTGAGATATTCTTGAAATATAGCGCCAGCCAAGATGAGCAAAAAACCTTACGGTAGTAATTTTAGCAAAACTGTAGCGGAAGGAGCAATTAACATTTTGTTAAATTTGTAAATTTGAATATTATTACGATGTGATATAATTATCACGGGGGGCACATTTCTTACTCTATAATTTTGTGAGGACATGCGGAACAGCTTGAATTCGTTTCATTGAGGTAATGTATCTTGTCAAATTTAACTGAAAAGATTAAGAACATTAGTCCGTGGCATTTTGTATGGGGTGCTGTTGTTGTATCTGAAGTTTCAACAGCTGTTTCATCGCTCGTGCAAAGTTATCTGAAATGGGGATATATTCCGGCAGATATAATGATTATCGGTGCTATAGATGCCTTGTTTGCGCCATTGCTCATTGTTCCTGGTCTTATATATCTTGTTTCCAAGATAAGCAAATTGCAGCAGGAACTCGAAAGTCGCAAAGAGGTAGAAAAAGAAATTCGCTATCTGGCGTACTATGATAACCTGACAAATCTGCCTAATCGTACGCTGTTTAAAGAACTCCTCGAAAGGGCTATAGCAACTGCAAATCGGCATAATTACGTAATGGCAATATTGTTTATCGACCTGGATTTTTTTAAGCGAATAAACGATACACTCGGCCACGACGTAGGAGACAAGCTGTTGCAAGCTGTTAGAGACAGGCTGCTCAATTCAACCAGAAGCTCCGACTATATGTCTCGCGCTGAGGACTATGAGCAGAAGGATGTGGTATCCCGACTTGGAGGAGATGAATTCATTCTGCTTTTGCATAATCTTGCAAGTCTTAACGATCCCGGCAGGGTGGCGGTGCGCATAATTAATGACATGTCGAAGTCGTTTAATGTGGAAGGGCATGAAGTTTATATAACAGCAAGTATAGGCATTTCGATCTATCCTGACGACGGGAAGACTGTCGAGGACATGATTAAAAATGCGGACGTCGCCATGTATCATGCAAAGGCAAAAGGCAGGAACAATTATCAGTATTACTCCAAAGATCTGACGTCCGTTGCAGTTAAATATTTGACTATGGAGTATAAACTGAGAAGAGCGCTTGACAATAATGAATTCCTGCTCTATTATCAGCCAAAATATTCTGTAAATGGCGGCGTGATCATAGGTCTGGAAGCGTTGCTTCGATGGAAACCGGAAGATTCGGATCTTGTTACACCATCGCAATTCATATCTATCCTTGAAGAAGGCGGTCTGATAATGCCTGTTGGGGACTGGGTATTGCGTACAGCTTGCAGTCAGAACAAAGCTTGGCAGGAGGCAGGATATGAACCGACAATTGTGTCTGTAAATCTGTCAAGCCGCCAGTTCGATCAAAAAGATCTAATTGATATTGTGACCAGTGCTTTGCAAGCAGCAGGCCTTCATCCTAAATACCTTGAGCTCGAAATCACTGAAAGCACCGTTATGAAGGATCCGGAGGCGGCTATTATCACCCTAAATAAGCTCAAGAACATGGGCGTGCGTATATCTATCGATGATTTTGGTACGGGTTATTCTTCCTTAACTTATTTGAAACAAATACCGCTTGATTTTATTAAGATTGACCGATCTTTTATTGAGCATGTGATAATCAATCCCAGCGATCAAGCCATTGTAAAGGCTATTGTTGCTTTGGCCCACAGTCTTGATTTACGTGTAATTGCAGAGGGGGTTGAGACCGAAGAACAATTGATGTTCCTGCGCGGATGTGGTTGCGATCATGTGCAAGGTTATCTGCTGAGTCGGCCACTCGCTGTGCACCAGACCGGTGAATTATTTCTATCCGCAGAGCCGGGCTTGGCGGTTTCTTAGTTCCATACTGAACTAAAAAGTAGAATTTTAGTCGTAGCGTTTGTTACCATATTGTCTCTCCAAATGGAGGGGTGGCTGAGCGGTTGAAAGCGGCGGTCTTGAAAATCGTTGTAGGGGGCGACCCCTACCGTGAGTTCGAATCTCACCCCCTCCGCCATAAGCGTACCTTCTTCTTTGGAGCCCAATGAATTTTTGTCGGATAATAAAAGCTTGCCTATATTTTGAGCATTCTCAAATATGTAACCTCTACGGATTTTAAAACGTCTAAAATATTGTAGACTTATAGAAGGAGGTGTATTATGAAAAAAAGCGTATATATGATTGTTATTGCGCTGATTCTGGTAGTTGCCAGCATTTTGCCCTGCTTTGCCGGTGGGCATTTCAGGGGCGGTGTATGGGTAGGTGTGGGTCCCGGATGGTGGGGGCCGCCATACCCATATTATTATTATCCTTACCGCCCATATTATGTAGAGCCGCCTGTGATAATTGAACGGGAGTCTCCAGTGTATGTTCGCCCGAACCGGCAAAGGGATGAGCAAGATTATTGGTATTACTGCAAAAAGCCGCAGGGATATTATCCATATATCAAGAGGTGCCCAAGCGGATGGCTGAAGGTTGTCCCTTCAGAGCCACCTGATAGCGGATCTCGAGACAGCGTCCCTGCAGACTTGGATGAGAGAGGTGCCAAGCATGATTAAACCAAGACTGTTAATGCTGCCGGTTTTGTTCATTATATTGAGTGGTTGCGCAACAGTTCCAATGGGTCCCAGTGTCACAGTGTTGCCTGCCCCTGGGAAATCTTTTGAGGAGTTTCAGGCTGATGATGCGGTTTGCCGACAGTGGGCGACACAACAGATTGGAGGGTCTCCGCAGGAAACAGTCAATCAAAATACAGCAACAGGCGCAGTGGCTGGAACAGTCATTGGTGGAGGTCTTGGAGCGGCCATTGGAGCTGCCGGAGGCCATATGGGAACTGGTGCGGCCATTGGCGCAGGTACAGGTTTGCTGTTCGGAACTCTTGCTGGTGCTGACCGGGGGTATGCCTTTGGTCGCGGGGCTCAACACAAATACAACATAGCGTATCAGCAATGCATGTATGCCAAGGGCAATCAAGTCCCCGGCGTAGTTGAATCCGGCAATCGAGGATACAGAAGAATGCCACCGCCGCC
>Ga0187786_10000025_pt1 | contig 50461 bp, 51 predicted proteins | sample 0815_BV2_10_20_M_FD_132449 | JGI IMG/M metagenome (GOLD analysis project Ga0187786, IMG submission 132449) | Tropical peat soil microbial communities from peatlands in Department of Meta, Colombia - 0815_BV2_10_20_MG | ecosystem: Environmental > Terrestrial > Soil > Wetlands > Peat | place...
AAGTATGAAAGATATATGTCCTTCAGAATCGGCTTCTTGTCGTAATATTTGCCTACTCCCACCATGGAGTAGATAATCTTGTTAGGCTCGTTGCTCATATATTGAAAACCTCCGTGATTTGTTTATTATGCCGAAAGCGCTGCCGTCAGCGGGGCAAAAGGGTCATACTAGTGACAGTCATTTTACTTATTCAGGCCGTCTTTTGTCATCCGCAGATAGTCAGGTTGTAACCGTGACGCGGGCCGAGGCAGACAATGTCGGCTATAATTAACCCATATGATCAGCGAACTGCTCACCTATCTGATAACGCCATGCCCAAAATACGTGCGCAGCATGGGATATCTTTATCAGGCCATAGCGCTCAGGGGCAGATACCGGAGACGCCGTGAAAGCTGGCAGCGCCATCTCGAAAACACGCGTCAGTTCATCAGCAGGACTGCGGAAAAATTCGGGAACAGGCGAAGGGTTGTTGTAATCGGTTCGGGCATTCTGCTTGATGTGCCGCTCGACAGGCTGTCGGAAATTTTCGGGGAAGTAGTGCTTGTGGATATCGTCCATCTGCCTGAAGTGGAGCGGCTTGCCGGACGATATCTGAACGTGCGGCTAGTGCAAAGCGACGTTACCGGCATAGCTGAATCCCTCTTCAGTAATGTTCGTCGCCGAGTGATTGCGCTTCCTGTCGGCAAGCCGTTTCTGCCTGAGGTCGATCATGACGCAGGACTTGTGGTCTCAGTGAATATGCTGTCGCAGCTTGCAGAAATTCCCCTCGAGTATGCCTCGAAAAAGATGCCGAGCTTGGATAAGACAGTTGTGAGCAGATGGTGCGATCAGATCCGTGAGGCCCATTATATGGCATTGAAGGAGCTCTATTGCGACGTATGTCTGGTTGCGGATTATGCTTTTACCAGAAGGGACCGGGATCGAACGGTTGTGGAGGAAGGGAGCACGGTGGGTGAACTTACGCTGTCCGAACCTGCTGAATCCTGGACGTGGGAAATTGCGCCGCTGGGCGAAGAATCGAAGAATTCATCAAGGGAATTGCAGGTTGGAGCATGGCGGATGAGCAAATGAAAGCGTGCCGCAAATCGCGCGTAACTTTCACGCCGAACCAGTAGAGCGCTTCGCCAGGCAGGTTGTTTGTCGTGCTATTTTCAGTAAACTACGCAGGGCCTCATTAACCGATACATCATCTGGAAACGCAGCCGCAACGTCAGGGCTAAGGAGGATGATATTTGTTCCTTTCTTATATGCCTTAAGGTATTTGCCTCTCGTCCCCTTGCCTAAATCTTCTCGTTTGTAGGCTTCTCTCATTTCACTTTTTTTAACCGTCTTCATATATTTTCCTCTCTTGTCTGGTTGCACGCCGTGCGCTTATTATTCTGATTTTTCTGCTCCGCTCAGTATGAGCAACTACCAATAATCGGTTTGATCTCGAATGACCAAATGTTAAAAATCTGTGCTCCCTTATCGAATGATCCGGGTCTTTGAATGTTAGAGCCAATGGATCGCCAAATACCGTAGCCGCCTCATGGAAAGAAACGTCATGTTTCTTTCGGTTGACATTAGCCTTTGCCGGATCCCATTCAAATTCCATAGGCTATTTTATCATTATTTCGTTGATTATTCTTGGATTTAACGCCAAAGCTCATGAGGAGACCGTGCACCGGAGCCTAAAGAGTGAATATGGAAAACGTGCCTATATCAGAAATCGCGGGCAATGTTCACGCCGAATCTGCAGTACATCGTTCGGGTTATCTTTTTGATGTAATTTCTTTTCCCCGCTTGCTTGCGGGTACAAGTGTTGGTGCGACTTTCAGAAACTTTGCCACTGCGATGTGACTCAGATTAAGAAATGGCCGGAGATTTACATGGTCTACATATTGTGAACCCGATCTCTTTGCAAATGGCAAATCAGTCGAGAGGCCTATGTCCAAGAAATGCCCAGGAACCAGCGCAGCGTTGTGCACCAAATGGCACCGATAGTATTCATACAATTGTCGTATTTCTTTTTCACTCAATGATTGACCATAGTAATCGCTATTCAGAATGAAGTAATGTTTGAAACTGTCTCCATCAATTTTCCTCGTCTTATGATCTATGTTGATGGTGAATAATTTGTCCCCACTATAGAAGCTCCCAATAGCATCGACAATTGTAAAGCAGAGTAATGTCGTCGGAAACCCATAACAGCCACCCGTTGGCTTTCCTGTTGAAATACAATGTTCTGCAATGGCCAAGTATTCGGTCAGCGCTTCGTGAATCAAACTGTGCGTCGAATCATGTATCGCCATTATTAGACTCCCCCTAACGACGTAACATCCGCTGAGACAGCAACTGCAAAAACCACGACGCTATGGCGTCACAAGGTCGTACGTTCAAATCCCGACTTTTCGCTCTTCCACTCTATGACTTCTTCAACTCTTTATACGCATTAATCAGGCCGTTTGTAGAAGAATCGTGCGAGCTCACAGGCTGATCGTTTTTCAGCTCCGGCAAAATATTCTTTGCCAGTTGCTTGCCCAGCTCGACGCCCCACTGATCGAAGCTGAAGATATTCCAGATCACTCCCTGCGTGAATATCTTGTGCTCATACATTGCAATGAGACTGCCGAGCGTGCGCGGCGTAAGCTGTCTGAAAAGTATCGAGTTTGTCGGCCTGTTTCCGTCAAAGGCCCGGTAGGGCCAGAGACGCTTAATCTCCTCCTTGCCCTTGCCTTCCTCGAAGAGATCAGCCAGCACTTCTTCCTTTCCCTTGCCGGACATCAGCGCCTCGGTCTGGGCAAAAAAGTTCGATAGCAGTATCGCATGATGGTCGCCCAAGGGGTTATGGCTTATCGCCGGGGCCAGAAAATCTGCCGGCACCATCCTCGTTCCCTGGTGAATGAGCTGATAGAAAGCGTGCTGTCCGTTCGTGCCCGGCTCACCCCAGATGATCGGCCCGGTCTGATAGGCCACAGACCTTCCGGAGCGGTCGATTGATTTGCCATTGCTCTCCATGTTGCCCTGCTGGAAATATGCCGGGAAGCGGTGCATGTACTGGTCATAGGGCAGGATGACCTCGGTTTCCGCCCCGAAGAAGTTGGTGTACCAGATGCCGATCAGGGCGAGAATGACCGGGATATTACGTTCAAAGGGTTCGGTCCTGAAATGGGTGTCCATTTCGAATGCGCCCTGGAGCATCTCGCTGAAGTTGTCGAAGCCGATGAAGCACGCAATCGAAAGCCCGATAGCCGACCACATCGAATACCTGCCGCCGACCCAATCCCAGAACTCGAACATATTGTCGGTATCTATGCCGAAGGCTTTAACCTTTTCGGCGTTTGTGGAGATCGCGACAAAGTGGCGTGCGACATGCTTCTCATCCCCGGCGTGTTCGAGGAACCACTTCCTGGCAGTGAACGCATTGGTCATTGTTTCTTGCGTCGTAAATGTTTTTGACGCAATCATGAAGAGCGTAGTCTCAGGCTGAAGCATCTTTAGCGTTTCAGAAATATGTGTGCCGTCAACGTTAGATACGAAGTGGACGCGCATCCCTTCTTTCGCATAAGGCCTGAGACACTCCGTTGCCATGACCGGCCCGAGGTCCGATCCGCCTATGCCGATGTTCACGATATCCGTGATCTTCTGAGATGTGTAACCGGTCCAGTCGCCGGAATGCAGACGCTCGGAAAAGTCTTTTATCTTGCCGAGAACGCGGTTGACTTCAGGCATTACGTCTTTGCCGTCGACGAGAACAGGCGTATTAGAGCGGTTTCTGAGCGCAACATGCAGCACAGCCCGTCTTTCCGTTTCATTTATTTTGTCACCCGAAAACATCTTTTCGATTGCGTCGGCAAGATTGCATTCGGCGGCGAGTCCGAAGAGGAGCTGCATGGTCTCATCCGTGATCCGATTCTTGGAATAATCGACCAGAATGTCCTGAAAGCGGACCGAAAATCTCGAAAATCTGTCAGGGTCTTTCGAGAACAGCTCCTTCATATGCAGGCCCCTGACCTGCTTGAAATGGTCGGTCAGTTTTTTCCAGCTTTCGGTCCTGGTCGGATTCTTTGACGGCAGCATGATGCACCTCCGGGTGGTGTGTAATCAGAAGTACGACGTAAAAGCCTATTCTTGCGGTGGCTCGTTCTGCGGCCCGGCCGGCTTCTTCGTTCCGCGCCTGCGGCGTTTGCGAGGCTTCCCGGCGGGATCAGCAACATCGGCGGAGTCGTGCGTTGACGGATCAGCCGGTTTGGGCTCTGCCGGTGCATCGGGTGGGTTGCCGCTGCTTTTGCTGCGGCCGCGCCCCTGTCGCCGTCTCCTGCCTGGCTCTCGCTGTTCTACAGCGCCACCCTGTCTGCGAGACACAGCCATGCCTCTCTTGTAGTCCGTGACGATCATTTCATCCGTAAGCGGCATTACCGGAATCTTTTGCTTTATGTATTCCTCTATGTCCGGCAGCGACAAGACGCAGTCTTCGCAGGCAAGGCTTATGGCACGGCCTTCCGCCCCTGCTCGGCCTGTGCGACCGATACGATGCACATAGTCCTCGGGGTCCTGGGGCAGGTCATAATTTATTACATGCGTGACACCTTCAATATGCAGGCCGCGGCTGGCCACATCCGTAGCGATCAAAACCGGAAACTTGCCGCTTTTGAAATTCGCCAGAACCTTCAGGCGCTTGGGCTGCGGCAGATCACCGGTAATGGCCGCGTTGGAGATGCCGTTGGCATCGAGCCGCCTTTTCACCTTCTCAGCCGTCACCTTCATATTGCAGAAAATAAGATAGCGGCCCTCCGGCTCTCTCCTTATCATTCCGAGGAGAAGGCCGAACTTCTCGCTTTTGCCCACGTGATAGATCTGCTGCTCGACAAGTTCCACCGTCATCTGCTCAGGCGTCACTACAAACTTTTCGGGCATATTCATGAATTCGTGGGAGAGCTCCATAACTCGGAAAGAAAGCGTGGCGGAGAAGAGCATCGACTGGCGCTCGGAATACGGCGACATGCGTCTGAGCATAAATCTAAGGTCCGCTACGAATCCCATGTCGAACATGCGGTCAGCTTCGTCTATCACGAGAAACTCGGTTTTCTTCAGGCTGTAAACTTTCTGTTTGAGATAATCTATCAGGCGGCCCGGAGTTCCTATCAGGACATCGACACCGGCTGCGAGATCGTTTCTCTGCTTGACGTAGTCTATGCCGCCGAAGACCGGAACGATGCGAAAGCCTGTAGTGCCGCTCAATATCTTCGCCTCTGCATCTATCTGAGCCACAAGCTCTCTGGTGGGAGCAATGACAAGCGCGCGCGGAGACGGGCCCCGCGACGGCTGAGGTTTAGCGAGCATTCTTGAGAAGACGGCTATCAGGAAGGCTGCGGTCTTACCGGTTCCGGTCTGGGCCTGGGCAGCGATATCTTTTCCCTTCAGCGCTTCGGGCAGGCACATAGCCTGGACGGGCGTGCATTCGGTGAAGCCCGCAGCCCTGATCCCCGACATCACAGCCTCCGGGATGTTAAGTTCTTCGAATCTCATAGTTCAGTCATTAATTATAAACGAGACAATCGTCATTAATACAGTTGAGGTATGTCGCGGACTAGCGGATCAGAGTCCGGCGATCATCCGGACGAGGCCTTTGCGCGTCGAGATTGCACCCAAGGGGAAATCCTTTACGGTCCTTGAATCGATGTATGTGCCGAACATCCGGTCCCAGATAGTCAGGATAAAGCCGAGATTGTTGTTGGACAGACCTCGCGAGCCGTGGTGGACGCGATGATAGTCCGGCGTTATGAACAGCCATTCCAGAAGGCCGAGATCGACGCTGATATTCGTATGTATCCAGACATTGACGACAATGCCGACCGAGAAGGCGATACCGGCCTCCCATGTCGTTAAACCAAGAACGTAGTCGGCAAGAAATATCTGCGGCACTGCGAAGAGGAAGAGATGGCTCAGGCTTGTACGCGACCCTGCAAGCCACCACAGCTCATCTATGGAATGATGAAATTTGTGCGTAAACCACAGGGTGCGGCGATGCATGGCCCGATGGACCCAATAGAGGCAGAGGTCCGCAAGCACAAGTCCGACGACGATCTTGGCGGCGCCGGGCATCAGGTGCACGATGTCGAGGAATGAAAAGCTTCCGAGGGAAAGTGCAGCCAGTCCTTCCTGAATCAGCCTCTTCCATGCCTCGCCTCCGAAGATGACGACGCCGAGCGCCAGGACGTTCAGAGACAGATTTTTGTGCCTGTCTATCGGCAGGCGCGGGCGGCGTCTTTCCAGGGTGTCGAAGATCAACACGACGATTACTAGAACGGTGGTCTGGTATAGTTGTGGTGTTGTGCTCATCTGAACGCAGTGTTCTAATGATAACCTCATTTGAAGACGGTGGCAATGTCCGACGTTTTCGCATTCTATTACAGGACGGCGTCCGAAGATTTCTGAAGGCCGATTGACTTCGAAATATTACGCAGTTATATTGCTAATCATGGAGGCACTATGATTGCCGATACCTGGAAGCATCAGGGGAAATATTACTGATTAAGCACACTTACGCAACGAAAGGAGCACATATCATGAATGAAGATAGCAAGAGCACCGCAATGAGCAGGGTTCACAGTCAAGCCGCGAGCGGCGGCACGACAAATCAAGACTGGTGGCCGAACCGGTTGAAACTCGAGATGCTGCACCAGCATTCCTGCAAGTCCAGTCCGATGGATGAGGACTTCAACTACGCTAAAGAGTTCAAGAGCCTTGACCTGGCAGCTGTGAAGAAAGACCTCGCAGCGCTGATGACCGACTCGAAGGAGTGGTGGCCCGCTGACTTCGGCCACTACGGCCCGCTGTTCATTCGTATGGCATGGCACAGCGCCGGCACCTATCGTATCGGCGACGGTCGCGGTGGCGGAGGCAGGGGCCAGCAGCGTTTTGCGCCCCTAAACAGCTGGCCGGACAACGTCAGCCTGGACAAGGCCCGTCGCCTGCTCTGGCCCATCAAGCAGAAGTACGGCAGGAAGATCTCCTGGGCTGATCTGATGATCCTCGCTGGCAACGTCGCACTGGAAACGATGGGGTTCAAGACCTTCGGGTTCGGCGGCGGGCGCGAGGATGTCTGGGAGCCTGATCAGGACGTCTACTGGGGCGCCGAGAAGACCTGGCTTGGCGACAAACGCTATTCCGGAGAGCGGGACCTTGAGAATCCACTCGCCGCGGTGCAGATGGGTCTGATCTATGTCAACCCGGAAGGGCCGAATGGCAAGCCCGACCCGATCGCAGCAGCCAGGGACATCCGCGAGATCTTCGCTCGCATGGCGATGAACGACGAGGAGACAGTGGCCCTCATCGCCGGTGGTCACGCATTCGGCAAGACTCACGGTGCAGCCCCCGCGTCGCATGTCGGGCCTGAACCTGAAGCCGCCCCAATTGAGGAGCAGGGGTTGGGCTGGAAAAGCAGCTTTGGCACCGGCAAAGGCGGCGACACGATTACCAGCGGCCTGGAAGTTACCTGGACCACCACGCCCACAAAATGGAGCAACAACTTCTTCGAGAACCTTTTCGGATACGAATGGGAACTGACCAAGAGCCCTGCCGGCGCACATCAGTGGCAGCCGAAAGGTGGCGCGGGCACCGGAATGATGCCGGATGCCCATGATCCCTCAAAGAGGCACGCTCCATCCATGCTGACCACGGACCTCTCTTTGCGGTTCGACCCTGCCTACGAAAAAATATCGAGACGTTTCTACGAGAACCCGGACCAGCTTGCTGACGCGTTTGCCCGGGCGTGGTTCAAACTGACCCACCGCGACATGGGCCCGCGCTCCCGCTATCTGGGCCCAGAAGTTCCTGCTGAACAGCTTATCTGGCAGGACCCGGTCCCTGCGGTCGACCATGAACTAATCAGCGAGAAGGATATCAAGGCCCTCAAAGATAAGATACTTGCTTCTGGCATGACAGTCTCTCAACTGGTCTTGACCGCGTGGGCGTCGGCATCTACGTTTCGAGGTTCGGATAAGCGCGGCGGTGCGAACGGGGCGCGCATTCGTCTTGCCCCGCAAAAGGATTGGGAAGTCAATCAGCCGAAGCAGCTGACTAAGACACTAAAGATTCTCGAAGGTATCCGGGACGGGTTTAACAAAACCGCAAAACGGGGCAAGAAGGTTTCGCTTGCCGACCTGATTGTCCTGGGCGGATGCGCCGGTGTCGAGCAGGCTGCAAAGAATGCTGGTCACAAGCTGACAGTTCCATTCACGCCCGGTCGAACGGATGCATCTCTGGAACAGACCGACGTGAAGTCATTCGCTGTTCTAGAACCGGCGGCAGACGGGTTTCGTAACTACCAGAAGACCAGGTATGCCGTGTCTGCGGAGGAACTGCTCGTTGATCGGGCGCAATTGCTGACGCTGACCGCACCTGAAATGACGGTCCTTGTTGGCGGTATGCGCGTATTGAACACTAACTTCAGAGGCTCCAGGCATGGAGTATTCACGAAACGGCCCGAGACGCTCACCAATGACTTCTTCGTAAATCTGCTCGACATGGCAACGATGTGGAAAGCCAGCGCCGAAGACAGTGACATATTCGAAGGGTATGATCGCAAGACTGGCAAACTTAAGTGGACCGCCACGCGTGTCGATCTGATCTTCGGTTCCAATGCCCAGCTCAGGTCACTGGCGGAGGTCTATGGAAGCGCCGACGCGCAGGCTAAATTTGTCGGTGACTTCGTGGCCGCGTGGAACAAAGTCATGAACCTTGACCGTTTCGATATCACTTGATCTGAGGGTTACGTCTTTGCTAACGCGGGGGGCGGCGCGCCTCGCGGAACCATGCGCGGTATTCTTCCATACGCGCTCGTTGCACAACCGGGGCCTGGCGACTGCAAGCGGCGAACTCAGGTGTGCCGGGCGTAGCGGCCCATCGACGCTCCACGCAGTCATTGGGATTGTAAGCCACTTCGAGCCCTGAACGGCGCTGGTATATCTCGCCAAGGCTGAGGCGCCAGGGACTGCCGTTACTGCGGGTGTATGTGATGAAACGCTCCTTGAGTCTCTGACTGTGGAGGCGTTCGATGCGACCCGCTGCAATTGCAGGGCTCTCGCTGCCAAGACGAAATAGTTCGGGGTGGCGGCGGATACGCTCTGGCATATCGGCCAAGACCTTAAGTGCGATCAGAATGCGCATATCGCGAGAGGGAGTGGAATAGTCCTCCCACAGGCCGCTCGTTTCGAATATGGCCTGTCCGCGAGGCATCAAGGCGATTGTACCAGGATGGCTGCGCATATAATTCTCGCCATTGTCCACAGAGCGGACACGGGTTTCGAGCTGTTCGATCAGCGCATCGAGGGCGGCTGCATAGGCCGCTTCAGGGTCAAGCCCGCGAGGGTTGATAAGCCGCTCCATTCGGGCATAAAACGTGTCGGGGGTGAGATCAGCCTGCTCAAGAGAATAAGGTGGGAGACCGAGGCGTCTGGTAAGGGAACTGTTTGGTACAGAATGAGAGCCTCTCCTGGTGCCGTCTGCAACCGGAAAGCGATAGGCCTTGAAGCCGGGACCTGCGCTCGGTGTCCGGGCAAAGAGGAAGTTCCCTTCCCAAAAGCGCTTGCGGCTGACCGAGTTGTCGGGTTGGGCGTCCACGGCGAGCAGAAGGCCGCTGTGCTGGTCTGTCTGTGGCACCCACTTGACAATGATCAGGGTGTGGCCGTAAGGGTCGGCATAGATAGTGCCCGGCCAGAGGCTGGCGCGGTCCAGAGCTACAGGGTAGAAGTCGCTGCCTTCGTTGTTCAGCGCAGTCCGGCCATTGCCTGAGTTTACGCGATCCATAAACTTGCGGCTGACCTGGCGGAAAGTGGCTGGCGCAGCAACAGTGCCGACAAAGCTGCGGTTCGTCTCAACGCCGCTGCATCGTGGTGCCCTGCTGGAACTCCCGCGGTCGCATGCGCGATAGCTTATCGGCAAACCCAGTTTCCATGCAAAGTAGCCTCGCAGGAAAAAGGAAAGGTCTGCGCAGTCCGGCCTGGCAGGGAACTGAGCATCCTCTCCTTTACGCAGAAAATCGTGGAGGAAGTTGCGGTTCGGATCGCGCAGCACTGGTTCGAGGGACGGAAAATTCAGCGACACCTGGGGCGATGCGTCGAAGAGGTGTTCAACCCATGCCGCATAGAGCGCCTGGGTTGCCGGGTTCCACCAGCCCTTGCCGCGGTCGCCTGCCTTGCCTCCAACATCAACCTTGCTGCACGCTACCACCTGCCCTGAGCGTTGCGCCTCGATGCGAAAATTGCCGGCTGTCGGCGCGGCAAGCGAGCCACGCAGGCTCCAGGGCGGGCCACCGGCCTTTACAGACGACAGCGTGGTGTGTCGGCCCGAAGGGTCGGTGATCACCAGTTCGGACAGCTCGCCATCAGTGGCAACTGCTATTATTTCCAGCTTTTCCCCAGGCCGCGGCAACAGGGGAGCGCTCCATATGCGGACTGCATCACCCTGAATGCAGGAGGACACAGCCCAGGCGCTGCCGACGAAAGACAGATATATACACGCCACAATAATCAAAATCACATTTAATCTCTCTGTCATCTTATTGCACCTTGTTCGGTCTTTCCTCAAGCCTACGTTAAAACAGCCTACTGTTCCCGACGCCTAAAGTCAAATCGTAAAGACGGTGCAGCGTTATTTTTAGATTCAGATAGTAATGAGGCAAGGGCTTGCCAGTTCAGCGGTTTGATGTAATACTGAAAAGAAAATGCCGAGGAGGAATCCAGGATGGACAGAAGGACATTTTTAAAGACTGTGGCAATGAGCACGTTGGCGATCGGTATCTCGAAGGGGGCTTCTGCAGCCGATCTCAACTATCCGGTCAAGGTCGACCCGACCCTGTTTACCACTATCAACAGGATAAAGGACCCGGCAAACAAGACGCCTCTTGAGATGACACATGCCCCGTTCATCACCGCACCGGCGGAAGTAAAGGCAGGCGAACCGTTTCAGGTTGCAGTCAGCGTGGGCGAGAAGCCGCATGTGATGGGGCCAGTCCACTGGATCGAATATATCGAGTTAAACATAGGCAATGAGCCGGCGGGGAAGGCCGATTTCGATTCGAGGGGATATCTTCAGCCAAAGGCAACCTTTACCGTAGTGCTGACAAAAGAATCTGCACCCTCCGGTGTAGCCACACTGGTCGCCCATCAGCGCTGCAATCTGCACGGTTACTGGGAGGGCAGCATCAATGTAAAGGTGGTCTGACATGTGGTAACATAAGTCAAAGCCGGCGGCAATTGCCACTGGTCTGAAAGTAGTCTTCTGCCGAGGGGTCAATGGCTATTGGAAATAGAGAATCCGTGATTACAACATGTAATCTTGTACTGGAGCTGGACGAGGACCACATGTCCTCGTTATTTTGGTTCCTGCAGAGCGGGTTTGTTCTGGCCGACGTCGAAGTGGGCTGCAGCCTGAAGGCCTTTCTGACAGGTCAGCTCGGAATGACCCCGGAGTTCATACGCGAGTGCATAAGCACCATATTCCTTGACGGCAAACCCGTAGACGATCTCGATACGGCAACGGTACATGACGGCTCCCGGCTGGCGCTTTCATCGGCGATGCCGGGGCTTGTCGGTGCGACCATGAGGAGAGGCGGTGTGCTGGCTTCACTCAGGAGCTCTATAACTTATAAAGATGAAGGGGCACGCAAAGGCGGCAAGGGTTCGGTCAATGTCAAACTCTTCAATATGGTGATGACGGACGCCGGGCCGCGCCTGCTCCAGGAGGGTATATTGGTGTCCTGCTCGGATTTTGAATCCTTTATGCAGGACAACGCCGCCCTCTTCGAAGCGTGCCGCAGCATCTCACTTAATGGGATGAGCATAAGCGCCGGGGAGCTGAAATCGCTCGTACCTCCCGGCGGATTCATCAGCCTGTCAGTCAAGAGAAAGGCATAACAAGAACAACTATCGCTTTTTCAGCAGCCGCTTTCTTTCCTTCTCAATTATCTGCGTTATCCGTTCGTCCATGTCCTTGAGTATCACCCTCAGGGCCGAGACGCTCTCGCGCGAAGCATGCGGCGGGAACATTTCCAGCATGTCCACGAGTTCGTCAATCGAGGAAAGGCTGACGGCCTGGTGCATATTATTGAAATTCTCATACTCTTCGCTGTCAAGGCTCGCGCGCATGGACCCGTCAAGGTATGCCAGATCCATAAGCCCCAGCATCCATTTCAGCTGTATATTGAGGATTGCCGCAATGAAGAATGTCTTTGAAGTTTCCGCAAGCATCACAAGCTTGCTGTCTCTGACCGCGCCGCCGGAAATACCCATTCTTCCCGACCGGCCTGCAACAGGCGTCTCATGGGCCCTGTTGATCTGCGACTCAAAAAGCTCATCGAGGCAAAAATATATATTGAGCGTGTCGATCAGCTCATCGCTCACATTGAAAGACAGCCTTTTCTTGTGTTTCTCGTAAAAGGTATGGAACCCCCATTCAGTCAGCATCTGTTTGAGATCGTCAATTATGCGATATTTGTCGTAGCCAGCTTTTGTGCGGCTGACGGCAAACCATTCTCCTGCCACATCGTCGAATAGCTTCTTCCCTACCTGCGGGATATGGGACCCATATCTGGCGAGCAGGTCTCTTTGGACTTCGCAGGGGACAGACCGCAGCATATCGGCTATAAGCGGCGTCCTGAGCTTGTTCCCGGCAAGAAAGTTTCTGGTCTCGCGGCAGGATATGCTTCGTTTCCTGATCGCATTTCTTATAGTCTGTTCCCGCTTGCCCTTGAGCGCCATCGTTCCACCTCCGTTTTAGAGTTGATACGTGCCGTTCGGCTCAGCCGCGTTGATGCATAGATTAAGTCTACCGTGCGAAAGCATCAAAACAAAGGGTGTCGATTTGTGCCGGCAGAAGAAACAGGTGCGCAAATTAGAGGGAAAAGCCGTATATTATGTTTATCCCCCTAAGGTATTTGCTCGTGGAGGATATCCTGGTCATCTCGTCGTATCTCGACGCCAGGGTCGAAAAGAAGTCGGCGGCGCTTTTGTGAAAGATCTCTTTGTAGGAATCAACCTCTATCTCAAAAAACGGCCCGAAGTTCTGCGGGCCGACATAGTTGAGGCTATCCATCTTCATCTTGCCTATCCGTACGTCTTCGAGAATAATATCGCGCTCGATGCGTTCTATATGTACCCTCAGCACCTCCTGAATCCCTATGCTGCCCAGTATTTCGTGGAAATGCGGCAGGTTAGTTCTTGCAGTTCCCATCGCCCCCATGTTTTCGATGATATTCGCAAGCGCTATCTCCAAACCCCTGTCGTTAAGTGGATGCGTTACTTCGTCTATCACAAGGTCATCATGCTTCCCGGTGACCCTGTTTCGCACGGTTATGAAGTGGCCGTCGTTGCGCCCCCTGATGCGCAGGTAAGAGCCTTTCTTCGCCAACGCAAAATTGTCAAGATCAAAATATGCATCGTATATATCGAGAAACACACTCTTTCCCATCCTGAAGAAGCCGATTTCATCAAGGCCCTTTATCCCCTCGATGACTGACGCGCCATGACGGCTGTCTATCAGTAGCTTGCGTTCCTTTTCGGATATAATCATAGAAAAGCCCCCGCGTTAACTGCGTTAATTGACTGATGCAACTTTATAATAATTCCGGTATTAATCGCAAGAGGGGTGGGCATAAAAGCCGCAACGAGCTTAGCCGCGCTGTTGTATGCCGCATCGGATATTTATAGACTTCTAGTATCAATCCTTAACCAGGAGGACTGCCATGCCGGCCTATGAATATGAATGCATCGACTGCGAAAAGGACTTTTCAGTCTTTCTAACCATCAAGGAATTTGAATCCATGCCAAAGATCGTCTGCCCCCATTGCGGCAGCGATCATATAAGGCGGAAGATAAGCGGCTTCTTCGCGAAGACCAGCAAAAAATCGTAGCAAATCCAAGGAGGACTGAGATGAAGAAGGTTGTCGTTTTTGTAATCGCAGCATTTTCACTGATTTTCAGCATCAGTGGCGCAGGCGCGCAGTCCATGATGCCGGGGGACGGCCAGATGATGCAGGGTTGCCAGATGATGGGCGGCGGCATGGGCATGATGGGCGGTATGGGAATGAGGGGAGACCATATGGGCATGATGCCGGAAAACCTCCTGGAGGCAAGGCATCACTTTATGGGCATGGCTATGGAACTGGGCCTTGATGAGAAGCAGAAGTCGGCCATACAAACTATAATCGATACGACTGTGAAGGAGTTGATCAAGAAGCGGTCGGATATCATGATAGCCAAAATAGACCTTGAAAGCATTCTACATGCTGATAATGTAGATCTTAGTGCTGCCGAGGCCAAGATGAAACAGATAGAGGCCATGAAAACCGACATGTTCATGACCCATTTGAAGGCCTTCGAAGAGGCAAAATCCCTGCTCACGCCTGTGCAGAAAATGAAACTCAAGGAGATGATGGATATGCACAGGCATATGATGGCAGGCCGCGGCATGGCAATGGAACCTGGATATGCCGACAGGGAGGAAAAACACACTGACCGCCCGATGAAGAAATAGGGAGGGGCTGGCTTGCATTTAAGCCGATGTGCCGGAGGAGATGATATGCATAAACTGCTATTTGTATTATGTTCCGTTTTGGTCCTAATGTTTGCTTCAAACGTATGCGCAGAAGATCGTGGCCGTGGAGGCAGGCATGATTGGGGTGAACGTCATGAGAGACATGATCGCGGAGGCTTCGGCCTGTATTTTGGCGTGCCTTATTATCCGTATCCCGTTTACCCCGAGTGTGACAGGGTATGCAGGGACCGTATAGTGCCGGTATGTAACTACGATTACTGGGGCGACCGCTGGTGTCATGACGAAATCGTCCGCGACTGCAGACGGGTCTGTTATTAATTAGACTGCCGGTATCGACATATCTGTGATATGATTAGATTAAAGGAGGAACCGGAGAGGAGGCCCTCTCAAAAAAGTCTCTGATCGGTCTCGCAACAATTGTGGAGGGGATGTCCCCAGTGTGTTCGTTGCTAACGATTTCCTTCGGCAAAAGGAGGACATTATGGCGACTGCTGCAGAACTGACAGGGTTGGGAAGGCTTGAAGACTTCATTTCCTTTGCAAAAACAGGCTCAAAGATCGACGCTACGGTGGAACTTCATAAGAGATTTGTTTCGCAGAAAGTTCATCCCGGCAACAACGAGGAGATGAACCGTGAGGTTGATATGTATCTGCTGACTGCCGATTTTACCTTCAAGGTGGGCGGCGACAACAGAACAGTATCAAAGGTTTATTTGCTTGGGTCCTCGGCGGAATCGATAGAAGAGTCAAAGGTCCAGGTCAGCATCGCCAACGCCAGACTCAAGGAAGATTATAACAGGCTGAAAAACGTCAATATAGCATTTGAAGAAAAACTATTCTGATTCTGCCGCAAGGGCGATGGATTTCCCATCGCCTTTGTGATTGCAGAACCTGGTTTACAGAAACATCTCACTCCCAACCTATCTCAATTGAGTTGCCGCTTTTTCTGATGTCTGTGCGGCGCTGCCAATTGTCGCCACGCTGCGGGTAGTCTGCGCGGTAATGAGCGCCAACGCTTCCCTCCCGCAAAAGCGCGGCCCCGGTTATTGCAAGGGCCGCAGCAAGCATGTTCTTGACCTCAAGTCCTTCGCGAGTAGCAAACGGGGTCTCCAGAACCCAGCTGTATGTCGCCAGGGTCTCTTTCGCCCTATTCAGAGAATCCCAGCTGCGGATGATACCAACATTTTCCCACATGATCCTTTGAATGGCAATCCTGATGCCGGCAATCCTGTCTTCATTATCTGCCGACGCGCGCCCCGAATCGGCGTTGCGCCGATTGGCGCCGGACGGCTCGATCCCTTCTGCGTATGCAGCAGCCGCAATCCCGGCCCTGTACCCATAAACAAGCCCTTCGAGCAGGCTATTGCTGGCAAGCCTATTTGCCCCATGCACGCCCGTGCAGGCAACCTCTCCCGCCGCAAACAGTCCCCGCACATTTGTCACTCCGTCCAGGTCGGTCCTCACACCGCCCATCATGTAGTGAGCCGCCGGAGAAACAGGAACCTGGTCCCTGGTTATGTCGAGACCATATCTCAAGCAGGTGTCATAAATCCTGGGGAAACGTTTTTTCACGAAACCTGCGTCAAGATGCGTAAGATCAAGCTTCACATCGCCGCACCTTGTGCTGGAAATCTGCGACATGATGGCCCGCGAAACGATATCCCTGGGCGCCAGCTCTCCGTCCGGATGATAATCCTTCATGAAAAGCTTGCCATTACAGTCTCTCAGAAGGGCTCCCTCTCCTCTCATCGCCTCACTCAGTAGAAAATGGGGCGCTGATTTCAGACACAATGCCGTAGGATGAAACTGCACAAATTCCATGTCCTTCAGCGCAGCACCTGCACGCAGCGCGATGGCAACACCATCACCGGTTGCAACGGTCGGGTTTGTCGTCCGCAAGTATACCTGACCGGCGCCTCCGGTAGCCAGCACCGTAGCCCTGGCAAGCATGACAACAACATCATTGTTTCTTAGTATATACGCGCCTTTGCACACCCCATCCTTTATGACAAGGTCTATGGCCGTGCTGAATCTCGATCCGTGTATGCCGGTCAGGGTCTTGACCTTGCTCATGAGGGTGCGCTCAATCTCCTTGCCTGTCGAATCTCCGCCTGCATGGAGTACGCGCCTTCGCGAATGGGCGCCTTCGCGCGTGAACGCCAGTTTCGTGCCTTCTTTATCGAATTCAGCACCCCATTCGATCAGCTCGACTATTCGCGCAGGGCCTTCCTTCACCAGCACGGCAACCGTCTCTTCATTGCAAAGACCGGCCCCTGCCTTTATTGTGTCGTCGAAATGAATGCCCACTTCGTCTTCGTCGCTAAGGGCAACCGCGACGCCTCCCTGGGCGTACTCGGTGCTGCTTTCGGTGGGGATGTCCTTAGTTACAACCATGACGCGACCGTACCGCGAAAGTTCTATCGCAGCCCTCAGTCCGGCTACACCGCTGCCTATGATCAGAAAATCGGTGTGAACGCTCTGCGTCATGTCCTCCAGCCTTTTTCAGGTTTCTGTCAGTTTACCACGAAATCGACCCTGTTTCGTCAGATGATGCAAAGAAAAATGCAATACCTACTGTGACGCAAGGATGGCCGGGTTGACTCATGGAAATGGTATTGCATAAAATCAAGGCCAAAAAGAGCTTAAAGGAGAATTACCATGGGCGAAAAAGACAACAACGATCTTGAGCAGTCTCTTACAGGATATAAAGAGAAGATCGCGCCGATCAATAAAGCCACCCTGACGTGGGACAAGGAGCTCATATTTATAGGACGGACCCAGCAGGGTTATGAAATAGAGTTCGATGCAAATGTGCAGTGGGGATGCAAGCCGACCGACTCGCTCCTGCTGTCGCTCGCAGGCTGCATGGGGATCGATGTCGTCATGTTCCTTCAAAAGATGCGGATGCGCCTTGCCAGTTTCAAAATGGACATAGTCGGCGAGAGGAATCCCACACCTCCGCAATACTACAAAGTCATCGAAATGGTCTTGCATATTGCAGGCAAGGATCTAGACCCGAAAAAGATCGACCGCGCAATAAAGCTATCGCACGAGAAATATTGCTCGGTTTACAACTCGCTGAGAAAGGATATGGAGGTCAAGGTCCGGTACGTTCTGGAAGACAAGGAGCCCGATGTGAAGGCCGCGCAGTGATTTCTTACAGCATCATTTCCTCCACATTTGCCGAGGCAGAGCTGCTGCTCGGCATGATGTCCGGGAAAAAGGAAATAGTTGTTCAGGGCAAATCGTTCAACAGGGGCAGACTGAAAGCATCCGATATTGTGTTATGCATCTGCGGTGTCGGCAAGACTAATGCCGCTCACGGGACTTCTCTTCTTTTTGAACACTTTAAGCCCTCTCAGGTTTATGTATTAGGAGTTGCGGGGGCTTATCCGTCGTCGGGGCTGAATATCGGCGACATTGCTGTTGCTGACAAAGAGATATATGGCGACGAGGGTCTTCTGCTCGGATCGGGATTCAAAACAATGGATGCCCTCGGTCTGCCGTTGGCCACGTCAAACGGAGTAAATTACTATAATGAGTTCCCGCTATACGTTCCATCCGAATTGGCGCTGCACAGGCACAAAGGCGCTTTTGTAACCGTCTCGTCATGCACCGGCATGCGCCGGCAGGGGCTGGAGATAGAGAGAAAGTTCGGTGCCATCTGCGAAAACATGGAAGGTGCTTCGGTCGCGCATATCTGCCTGCAGAACGGCGTCAGGGCAACAGAGGTGCGCAGCATCAGCAATATAATCGAGGACCGCGCAAACGGGCCGCTAGACAGGGCGGTCATCAGGACAGCAGCTGAAAACATTCAGCAATTCTTCTTAGACATCGTTGCCTAACTGCTACTCCTGGCTTTTTGCTCTTTGAGCTGCGCAACTATTTTCTGAACTCCCTCAACATAGTTGCGGTAATTTTCTCCGGCATATTGTACGAAATTTTCGTAAGACCTTATTGCGTCGTCGGTATGGCCGCTCTTGTTGTAAGCTATGCCCAGATTATAATGAGCTTCGGCGATTTCAGGGTTAAGCTCAACAGCACTCGCCAACTCATCTATGGCATCGGGGATAAGGTCCTTGTTCAGCAAAGCAAGCCCAAGGTTGGCATGGGCAAGCGCGAAACCGGAATCGATCCTCAGGGCATTCCTGAATTCGGCCACTGCTTCGTCAAAACGGCTCTGGTAAAAAAGCGCGAGACCCAGATTATTATACGCCTCAGCAAAATCGGGATTGGTCTTCAGAACTTCCCTGAATTCCTCAATTGCTACGTCAAGCTTATTGTCCGCAAGCGCTGAATTGCCCAGTTCAAAGTGGTCAACAACCTTTTCTTCTTCTGCCATCAGGTGCTCCTCGAAAATATTTTGTCATTGCATTATACCATCAATCACAGCTCGGCGCAGAGTCAGGAATGCCGGAGACAATCTTTTCCTCCCAGCGGATGGGAAAACTTATCCTGAAAACCGTGCCCTTCCCCTTTTCACTTTCCACGCTGATTTGCCCGAAGTGTTCCAGCACAATCTGCTTTACAAGCGGAAGCCCCATGCCAAACCCGTATTTCTTGGTACTGAAAAACGGGTCGAAGATCTTGTCCAGGTGCTCCTTGTCAATACCTACGCCGGTGTCGCTGATCATCAATAAGATATGATCGCCTTCTTCTGCAGCATAAATCTTCACACTGCCTCCACCGGGCGTCGCCTCGATAGCGTTTCGGATTATGTGAAACAGGGCAGTTTTCAGAAGGTTTTTCTGCATATTGATCTTCAGCGGGCTATCCGGCAGATTTACAGGCATGGCAAGTCCCTTGTTCTCCGCTTCCTTTCCCATCACTGAGACAATTTCGCGCACCACGTCGCTAATGTCTTCGTATTTAAAGAGACCCTTCCTGCTTTTGAATATGCTTTCAAAGTCTCCGACGATCGACTCCAGTTTCTGGCACTCGTCTATCATCTCACCGATATATTCCTTCACTTTGGGCGTGATCTTTTCCTTGTCAAGTATGCGCCTGCACGCGCAAGTAATCAGGAAAACAGGGTTTCTGATCTTGTCCGCCACCGTCAGGCCCATCAGGGCCATGGTCCTTTCAGCAACAAGGGTTTCGAGTTCCCGGTTCAGCGATGTGAGAGCGGCGTTAATATCCTCGATCTGCTGCCGGTCTTCTGACATCTTCAGGTATATCTGATAAGTGCGTATGAAGAAAAGGCTGACAACGCCGACGCAGAGCAGCGCAACCGTATTCAGGCTCGAACTGTATGGCTGAACATTAAGCCATATATCGTTGCGGCCCGCAGCGGTCAGCAGATGATGGGCTACGTGACCGAATGATCTGGATACCGAATACACCAGATACGATGTGGACAGCCATACCATATAGCTCCATAACGCATTGTCTCTGTCTTTGCGATACAGTTTGGCGCTTTCGATCAGACTCAGCACGGAAAGAACGATGAAGAGCAGGGTCCCGGCGATATCGGAGGCGATAATCGGTAGAAAAGGGACATAGGCATATGAAACGACCGGCTCATTTTCATCCAGGCGGTGCTCCCGGAGTCCCACATAAAACAGGGCCATTGCCGCATCGAGACAGAGCTGGTCGAGCCGGGAAAGATAAAAGAACCATTCCCATCCCTCCACAACCACTATTTGCTGGAAATAGCGCAGACCCTCTGTTTCACCTATGACCCAGATATCAGACAAACGACCCAGAAATACGATAAGGTCCCATATTACAAACAGAACGCCGGAACAGAATGTAAAACGCCAGCCCCTTTGCCTGTAAAGGCGCCTTCTGATCATGATTACAAGGACTGCTGCTACCGATGCAAAGAAGAAAATGCGGGCAATCTCGTGGGTGTACATCGCCGGAAAGTCCTGCGGGACAAATCCCCATGCATTAACCGGCAAAAGAAGTACGGTCAGTACAGGCAGTATTTTTCTCATACCATGCTTGCCTCTGACGGCAACTTCAGGCTGCATTATACAACATCCGGCAGACCCAAAGGCCTGCCCCCTCTTACCGGCTTCTGCCGCGATGAAGGTCCATGAGTTCTTCCCTCGTGACGACCGCCTCTACAACCCTGTAATCTGCGCTTACATCCCGCAGGGCCGCTGCCACTGCCTCATAGCCGCCTTCCTGCCGGTCGACCAAAGCTACAACCTTAAGAATCTTCAATCCGGCATCCTTTGCCCTGTTGATGGCTTCAATTGTAGATTTGCCTGTAGTTATCACGTCGTCCACTATAACCACCCCGTCGCCCGGCTTCACATTGCCTTCTATCCACTGCATTGTACCGTGGCTCTTGGCGTTCTTCCTGACGACAAAAGCTTCTATAGGCCTTCCCTTGACATACGACGTATATGCAACAGCATCAGCTATAGGATCGGCACCGAGCGTCAAGCCACCGACTCCGTTTACGGGCAGGTCCTTTATCATGTCGAATATGATGTTTCCTATTACATATAGGCCCTCGGGGTGAAGGGTCACAGTTTTACAATTCACATAGTAATTGCTCACGCGCCCTGATACGAGCCTGAACACCGGCTCCTCGCTGTATTTGAAAGACTTCTCATATAGCAATTCCATCAATCGGTTCTTCATCGACTATCCTTCCAGAATAAATTTTATCAGTATTATACCACTACCGCTGCTTCTTACCGGCCCATCAAACTTGGTGCATGCTGACAGTGCACCATCTTGACATGATGAAGGATCACACATTATTGTATTGATTATTATGCAACTTTTACTTTTCGACATTGACGGCACCCTTGTCGATTCGGGAGGCGCGGGTGTACGCGCTCTGGATTATGCATTCAGGGATGTCCTGGCGATAGACAACGCCTTTAGCAACATCAGCATGGCAGGCAAGACAGATATGCAGATCGTCAAGGAAGGTCTGACGAAACATGGGGTTTCATCTGACAACGGGATCGTCCCCAAGATAACCGATGCCTATATTCGTCATCTGTCGACAGAACTGAATAACAGCGACAAGCACCTCAAGCCCGGCATAACAGAGGTCCTTGAAGCCTTGAAATCCCGCGAGGACAGATATCTGGTCGGACTGCTCACAGGCAACTTTGAACGGGGCGCGCGACTGAAACTCGATGCCTTCGGACTGAACGACTACTTTCCAACCGGCGCTTTCGGGAGCGATCACGAGGACAGAAACAAATTGCTGCCGATAGCGGTCGAACGTTTCAGGATAATCTCCGGCAGGGACTTCGATTTCGGCGACTGCATCATAATCGGCGACACACCTCGCGATGTGATGTGCGCAAAACCTTATAACGCCACTTGCATTGCGGTCGCCACCGGCCCTTACAGTCCAAGCAGCCTGGTTGCTGCCGGCGCGGACGTAGTGGTCGACGATCTTTCCGATACCGAGCATTTCCTCAACATCCTCTACTTTCTCGAAAAATAGTCGCAAAGTTCCTTGAAACGAAGCGCCGTCTCAGGGCCTATTGCTTCTTCTTCGTGCTTGAAAAATACAAACGCCTCCCTCCACTTTTGTGCAAGCATTTTTTCGATCCACTGCGACAGGTCTGCATCCGCATATTCTGAACGCCTCAGTCGCAGATAGCCGAACGGCGCCGTACTGACGATCTCTGCAGCAGGCCTCTCGTCCGTATCGGCTGCGCACAGGCTGCAGCTTTTTTCACGGAGAAGATCATACACCTTCGGCACTCGCCATGTCTCGCTGCGGAATTCAAAAACGCAGGATATGCCGTCCGGCAAGATATCCAGAAATTCTTTAAGTGCATCAAGGTCAGCGCGAAAACTGCCAGGTAATTGAAACAGGACAGGCCCCAGCTTTATGCCGAGTACGGAAAGAGTTCTGAAGAGATATTCGATCTCATCGCCGACATTCCTTAATTGTTTGAAATGCGTTATTACCTGCGGGGCCTTGATTGTAAAGATAAAAGACTCCGGGACCTGTTCGGCCCACGACAACAAAACCCCTTCTGTCGGCATGCGATAAAAGGTATTGTTGATTTCGACGGTGTCGAGCCGCTCAGAATAGTGGCGAAGCATGGCGCTGGAAGACGTGCCTTTCGGATAGAATTTGCCTTTCCACTCCTTGTAGCTGTAACCACTGGTCCCCACATAGATCTTCATTATCTGCCCCTGTCCGGCTCGCCTTACGCCGCCCTGTTTAATAAGAGTATCTCAAGAAAATCACCTCGTGCAAAATCGCATCTGCCGACTCACGGCCAAATGCCAGGCACGTATGGCCAGGCTGGACCTGCATGCACTTGCACAATGGTTTCCTGTGGCATAAGGCAGCCGGTCATGATATCCTAGATTTACAATATGAGCGTTTCCGGCAAGAATAAAATACCCCTGCGGCTGGCCACATATAATATCCACAAATGCCGCGGCCTGGACGGACGCACCGATGCTGTACGAATCGGGGCAGTGCTGAAGCCTCTCAGAGCGGATGTGATCGCGCTGCAGGAGGTCGTCGGCCCAAGCTTGAGAATTCCCGGCCAGGATGAGGTACTGGCAACGCGCCTGAACATGAGGCCCGTGCTTGCACCCGCCAGGAACTACCGCAGCCATTTATACGGCAACGCTGTGCTCAGCGGCCTGCCCGTGACAAAACATGAGACATTCGATCTTTCGGTTGAAGGTTACGAATCCAGGCTCTGTCAGCGCGTAGACATCTCTATTGAAAACATTACCGTTCATGTCTATAACGTCCATTTAGGCACGTCATCGCCGGAGCGCTCACGTCAGGCAAAAAGACTGCTTTCGTTTGTAATGGATGCTCACGTAAAGGGGCCGAAGATCGTAGTCGGCGATTTCAACGAATGGAGAAGAGGCGCTGCCTCACAGCTTCTGGCAGAAAGGCTGAAGAGCATGGACCTGCTGCCTCACCTCCGCTGGCGCAAGACTTACCCGGGAATACTGCCCATTTTTCACATTGATCATATTTACTACGCCGGGCATGTAGAGATCCAGCGTTTGCAAGTCTCGCGCCGATGGCCCGCCCTGATTGCATCCGACCATCTTCCGCTCGTGGCCGAGCTTCTGATAACAGTGAAAGAAGGCCACGATGAACAGCTTGCAAGCTCCGGCATTCAGGGGAAAAGAGATGAATGAGAGAATTGAAAATCCGGAGTCGCTGCTAACCGACTCGGCCCTCCTGCGTGCCAGCGGCGCGCCGCTGGTGCCTGGCAACCGGCTGCGCATACTACGCGATGCCGAGGAGAACTATCCCGAATGGGAGGCCGCGATCAGGTCAGCCGAAAAAAGTATCCACCTCGAGATGTACATTATCCATAACGATCATACGGGGCGCCGCTTCAGAGACCTTCTGACCCGGAAGGCAATCGATGGAGTTAAAGTCAGGGTGCTCTATGACTGGTTCGGCTCCCGCAGCATCCTGGGCAGCGGCATGTGGCGTCCGCTCATTCGCGCCGGCGGAGAGGTCAGGCCTGCAAATCCGCCCAAGCTGAGCAGCCTGCTCGGATGGGTGCGGAGGGATCACCGCAAACTTCTGACTGTCGACAGCAAGGTCGCCTTCGTTTCAGGGCTTTGCATCGGAGACTCGTGGGTCGGAAATCCGAAAGCGGGGATACAACCGTGGCGAGATACCGGCGTAATGATCCATGGCCCGGCAGTAGCTGATGCTGAAGACGCCTTTGAAGATGCATGGAGGCTTGCCGGAGGCGTCATACCTGAAAACGAGCCGCAAGATCAGGAAATGGACAGAGAAGAAGGTCAGGTTGCTTTGAGGGTCGTTGCGGCCTCGCCCGAAACCTCGGGCCTTTACCGGCTGGATCTGCTGATTGCAGCAGCGGCACAGGATTACCTATGGCTTACAGACGCATATTTCCTAGGCACGAGCGCATACATTCAAGCGCTTCGTTCAGCTGCCCTCGACGGTGTCGATGTAAGGCTGCTGGTCCCACATGGAAGCGACATCCAGTGGATAGCCAATCTTTCAAGGACCAGCTATCGTTCCCTGCTTGAAGCAGGGGTAAGGGTATACGAATGGAACGGTCCGATGGTCCATGCCAAAACAGCGGTCTGCGACGGTCACTGGGCCAGAGTCGGCTCGACCAATCTCAATCTTGCAAGCTGGCTTGGCAACTGGGAGCTTGATGTCGTGATCGAGGATGAAGACGCAGCAGGACAGATAACCGAGATGTATCTCGAAGACCTCAGAAACTCAACCGAGATAGTGCTGACGAAGCGGAACAAGGTAAGACCTCTTCAACGAAGAACCGGGCTAAAAAGGATCAGGGCAATGCGCGGCAGCGGCCGCAGCGTGCTGATCCGGGCCGTAACTGCGGGCAACACAGTAAATGCCGCAGTTACCGGAAGGCGGGAGCTTACCAGGGCCGAATTCCCGAATCTCTTCGGCATCGGCCTTTTCTTCTTCTCCGTTGCGGTTGCGGCGTATTTTCTGCCGACGTACTTCGCTTACGGCTTTGCCGCTGCCCTCGGTATCACCGGGGTCTTCCTTATAACAATCGCCGCCCGCCTGAGGTTCTTCAAGCCGAAAGACGAAGAGCGGGAGCACGAAGACCGCGAATAAAACCTTGCACACCGGCGTGGTTTACCGGTTCACAATTCCTCACAATCCCTTCACCGATGTTTCACATTCGTTTGGTACGCTATAATCAAGATTATCCTTCGAAGGAGAGTGCCATGAGAACGATGAAATCTTTCTTTTTTATTCTGGCAGCCGCTGCGGTACTGGCAGTCCCGCTGACCGGGCACGCAGAGGACTTTGGAGCACTTAGGATGGCGTACATAGAAGGCGACGTCCAGGTGAACAACGAGGACACCGGCGAGTGGGCGTCCGCTTCCGCCAACATGCCGCTGCGGCCCGGCGACCGCCTGTGGGTGCCGTCCGGCGCAAGGGCAGAGATACAGTCCAGAAGCGGTAATATCATAAGGCTGGACCATGACACTTCTGTCGATATTCTCAGGATAGAAGACCATTCAAGCCAGTTGTATCTCAATTCTGGAGCGGCATATGTAAATTACAGCGGGGCTGACGAGCTAATGCAGGTCGATACGCCCATTTCGTCTTTGCGAATGAGAAACAGATCGAAGCTGAATGTAGATGTAGCGGAAAACGGCGACACTAACGTATTGGCTTTTTCAGGCAGGATATCTGCAGAAGACCGAGGCGGGGTTGTAAACATTAAAACCGGAGACGCCCTTGTCATGAAGCGTGACCAGGAAGCAAGGGTTTATGACATGCCGGTGGCCGATGAATGGGACCGCTGGAACCTGTCGCGCGACAAACTATACAGTTCCGCGCCCGGCAACTCCAGATATCTTCCGCAAGAGCTGCAAGGCTACTCGCGCGACCTTAACGATAATGGCCGATGGGTTGAGGTCAGAGATTACGGCTGGGTCTGGACGCCAACTGTTATAGTTGCATCAGGTTGGGCGCCATACAGGATGGGCAGATGGGTCTGGATGGGAGGAGACTACATCTGGGTATCCAGTGAACCGTGGGGCTGGGCGCCATATCATTATGGGCGATGGGCTTATACCCCTGCATCAGGCTGGTTCTGGGTGCCGCCCAGGAGAGGCAACGTGTACTGGGGCCCCGGCTACGTCGGATGGGTGCGCACGTCCACTTACGTGTCATGGGTTCCCCTTGCCCCGGGTGAAACCTATTATGGCCGCGGCTACTATGGCCCGCACAGCGTAAACGTTACAAATGTCAATGTCAATATCAACAAGACCGTAGTAAACGTTTATAAAAACGTCAACGTAAACAACTCCGTCACCGTCGTTGATCACAAATCCTTTGCGGGCGGACATTACAGACCCGGCGCGTTTGATAGAAACAGCTACCTGCACGAAAAAATAAGCACCGTCGGACCCCGCATTCCCCCGTCAAGGGAATCCAGGATGCCGTCCCTCAGGCCGCTGCATTCCGACAAAATGCCACCTGCCGGACTCAGCAGAATAAATATTCAACACGTTAAAGAGGAGCGCAAACTCGGCAGGAGCGATAATATCTCGGTAATGCGCCCCGGCGCAAAGCCGCTGCCAAGGCGCCCCGAAACAGTGTCACGGCCTCTCGACAGACGCAATATAGGAACTGCAGCCCGTCCTGAAGTACACGGTACAAGTGTGCCGCAACCGGACCGTTCCGTAAAACCGTCACAAGGAGTTGGCGCAGGCAAGGAGCCGGCCCGACCGATGCGGGAAGATCGGATAGACCGCCGCAGCACACCGGATCAGAGAAACCTCGATAAAGCAAATCAGCGCTTCCCTGTGGATGATCGGAATGTCAGGCCGACCAGGCCTGATGGCCCTCCTCAAAAGAAGGACCTGCCCGGAGGCGAAGCGCGCAGACCAGAGGTGAAACAGCAGCAACCCCCGGCAAGCCGCATAGAAAAGGGCAGAGGGCCTGACTCCGCTCCAGCCGTAATGGAAAGAAAGGCGGAAAGGCGACCGGACACTCCGCGGCAGCAAGACCAGAATATTTACAGAGGGCATGACGAGAGAATTGCACCTATAAGGCCGGGAGATGAAAAGAGCAGGCCGGATGCTCGCCTGGAGCATAAAGGCCAGGTGCCAAATCGCGAGGCAGGCCCGCGCATGCAGTCCAAAGAACGGCCTGAACCGGCAAAGCAGCCTGCTGTACAACCTCAGCCTAAGCCGCAGCCGCAGATGAAGCATGACCGGCACGAACAAAACGGGAAGCCTGAAAAAGACGCAAAAAAAGAGCGCCCCGATAACATAAAGGACGAAGCCGAGGGTCACCGGCCCAGACAGTAAGCGAAAGTACAAACTATCCCTTTGCGGGCAAGCGCTTGCCCGCAAAGGCCCTTCTGATTGCCTGCTATAGCAGCACCGCTACAACTTTTCTTGTTTTATGCTAATCGTTCTCTGCGGCAACGGAATCTCTATTCCCTCGTCTTTAAACCTTCTGAATATTCTTTTTCTGAGCTCGTGCTGCACCAGAAACTGATCGGCAAACTCTGCAACCTGGCAGATAAGGGTAAAGTCGATAGAGTTCTCTCCGAACCCCGGAATAAATCTGACAAACGGCTCTGGTGTCGGCAGAAGGCCGGGCACCTGCCCGATCGCCTTAGCGGCCTCCCCGGACAGCACCCTTTCAATATGATCGGGGTCTGAAGAATAACTCACCCCTATTTTGATCGCCAGAGCCATCACCTGCCCCGGCAGACTGTAATTAACCACAACGCTTTCAGAAAGCTTCTTGTTAGGAATGACGACCATATTATTAGGCGCCATCTGAATCCTTGTCGTCCTCCAGGTTATGTCTTCTACCTTTCCTTCCTGACCCGATTCGAGCTTTACGAAATCACCGACCCTTATCGATTTCTCAACAAGGATATGGATGCCTGCAAAGAGGTTGGCAAGCGTGTCCTGCAATGCAAGAGCCACTGCCAGACCTCCGACACCCAGTGCAGTAATTAAAGGCGCCACCGATATTCCAAGGACGCCGAGTATTATGATAAGCCCGATAATATAAATAGTCCCTTTCAGGATGCCGTATGCAAGGCCGGTTGCCGGCAGCTGCAGTTCCGACTTCTGTATATAATTGCGGAGTATCTTGCTTGCCAGAGTTGCGCTGGCTACCGTAAAAGAGAGAATCACCAGCACATGGATGGATTTTAAGAGATAATCTGAGTACTTCTGCGGCATATCGGAAAACAGAGTTCCAAGATAAATGCCTACGGCCAGGCACCAATAGATTGAAGGGATTTTTATTGAGTCTCTTACAAGCTCACCGACGCGCGTAGCAGCCCTGCGATCCCACTTTCTCAGAAGACGCAAAGCAGTGCCTCTCGCTATAAAAGCTGCAACCACAGCGGCGATTGAAAGCAAGACTGGCAGAAGCAGTTTCTGAATGGCCATATTGCTGAGTCCTCAAAGGTCAGTCTTGACTTTCAGCTTTTGGCTGGATTCATCCTGTTGCCGCTTCGAAGCAACCGCCTTTTTAACCCGCAGCGATGAATACACGATGACAGCTGCCAAAGCCCCTGTCAGCGCCGACAGGAATATGACGACCGCCAATGACGCCTCGAACCTCCAGAAGAAAAACGAGATCACAACCGGCGACGCATTCTGAACTGAAAACAAGGCTACGACCAGGACCGCAATCAATCCTATTATCAAGCCGTACATATATGCCTCCTTTGCTGATATTAAGCATCTCGGCAATAATCGCCCGTCGCTCGGCGATACACGGGCATGCCATTAGCGACAGGGGGCAATCCGTCATCTATTGTACTCGCCACTGCAAATTGCGGCAAGGCCTCTGTCCGGTCTCTTGATGATTCTTAATCCTGCCATGTTAAAATCGCACATGTCGTTTGCCGATTTTAGCTTTCTTAGAACAATTAGGTATGTTGTCCTCGCCGCGACCCTGTTCGCTGCTTTCTTTGTTTCAGGCTGCGCTTCTATGCCCCGGAACGATATTCACGCCTTATACGAAAAGTCGAAGGTCGGCACAGATCGTTTCGCGTCTGCCGGAGGCTACAACGTTCATTACGTGGAAGCCGGAACAGGCGATCCGGTCATTCTGATACCGGGGGCGTTCAGCACGTACCGGCTATGGACCCGGCTCATACCGGATCTTTCGCATCAATTCCGGGTGATAGCCATCGACTATCCTGGAGTGGGCGACTCCGACAAGCCGGACAGCGGCTTCGATTATTCGGTCAATTCGCAGGCCGATGTCCTCGCCGATCTGATAAGGTCGCTGGATCTCGGCAAGGTAAGCCTGGCAGGAGTTTCGTATGGCAGCGCAATCGCGCTGAACGTTGCGGCACGATATCCCGGTCTGGTCAAAAACGTAGTCTGCATCGAAGGCGGCGCACTTATCCTGCCGGAGCAGCTGCACCATTCCAAATCAACCGCCCTGCTCGGCGTTCCGATCATCGGGGACATATTCCTCGAGATATTCAAGACCGGTCTATTCAACAAGGCAGCAGCCATAGAGGTCATGGGCGAGGCATGGGAGAAGCTTGATACTATAGAAAGAGAGCTGGTGCTCAAGATCGTCGAAACAAATCTGAAGACGGCTTCACGCACCGCGTGGTATCGAATCTATCAGGCCATCACAGCGCCGACTGATTTCACGCAGGAGCTGATATACTCTTCCGTTCCCATAAAATATCTCTACGGCGAACAGTCCAGGTATCGTGAGGTCAGCCGGACCAATGCCGATATCATCAGGAGCATCGCCCTCAACTCCGAGATCATCCCGTTCAATGACGGTATACACGATCTTGAGTTGCAATACCCCGGGAAGGTACTTGAAGCAATCGCCGGACCGTGGGGGAACACGGAGTTTGCGTCGGATATGTTTACGCCGCGGAACAGATAATGGCACTGCCATCCGGCAATGTTCGGTCTTCGTTCCTTACCACAAGTGCGGGTAGAATTTCAGTATGAAGCCGTCCACGAGGTTTTTCTTGATCCCGGCTCTGCCGAGCAATTTCTGAATTATCGCCACGATCAGGGTGACCGGCAGCATCTGCGTTGCGAGGGTGATCTTCGCAAAACCGCAACCGAGCTTCCTGACGGAAGCGAAATTGTTGGGCACTAGAGGCGGCAGAAATACATATTCGAGCAGATAGAAGATGCTCGCCGGTAGAGCGGTGAATGCAGTCAGTGTCTGGAAAATATTGTCGGAAATTTTATTACTGCTTATCCTGTCCCGGAGATGGCCGTTCGCCGTGTAGGTGTTGGGATTGTCAGACGTCACCCCTTCGATCAGCCATTTGATGTGGACATATGAGACGACATATGCGGTTATCAATGTCACATCCGTGACAGGCCTGAAGTGGCTGCCGTTCTCGCCATATATGGTCCTGATCTTCACGAACATGATCTCCCTGCCCATGTCGCCCGCTTTCATGAGCAGCTCAGTCTCGGTTACATATTTCTCGGTGACCAGCTTCATCTTCCTGACGATCTCCAGCGGATAGAGCCTGTACCCGCACTGTGTGTCTTCCACGAACTGGTTGGCCACCAGTGAAACATAGAAACGGGCAATATGCATTGAATTATATCGCGCCCTCGGAATCTTCTCTTTTTCATGCATCCTGGTCCCAACGATAATGCAGTCCCTGCATTGCTCGTATGCTTCGAGGAATTTCGGTATCTCCTCAGGGTCGTGCTGCCCGTCGGCATCAAGGCTTATCACCGCCGTGAACCCTTCCTCATCCGCTCTCCGGAAGAGCGTTTTCAGGGCATTGCCCTTGCCCATGTTGCGCTCTATCCTGATCAACTCTGCGCCGGCATCCGACGCGACGGCGGCGGTATCGTCATCTGACCCATCATCCGCAACTATCACCTTCGGCACGTATTTCAACGCGCCGCGCACCACATCTCTCAGTGTCTTTGAGGCATTGAAGGCGGGGATCACAACGCAGATATCAGATGACATGCGCTATCCCCTCCTTCGTCATTATCTCGCAGGCAGCCTTTGCGCCCGAATATGCGGCCGCCAGCACCCCGCCGCCGAAATCTCCCCAATGACCGGCTACATACAAATTATTTATCCTGTGGCGCTTCGGCCCTTTGAATCCGGGGATCTGTCTCCATCCGAACGCGGCGCCCTCGCAGTTGCCCGTATAGCGCCGTAGTGTCGAAGGCGTCGCCGCTTCGATCAGCTCCATCCTTTCCCTTATGCCCGGGAATATGAGCTCCGCTTTGTCCAGGATTCTGCCGGTGCATTTTCCTTTGTCCAGGATATCATGGCTTCCCGTCATCTCATGAAAGACGACCGTTTCGCAGCCATGAGGCGCGCGGTGCCTGTCTTCCCTGCTCGCAATCGTTACCCCGATAGTGGAATCGGCCTGAAACTCCATGTCCGGCTCGAAATATCTGCTCATGTCGTAAGATGGATAATATCCCAGGCTCGAATGCGCGTCCAGCTTGCCCCTTACCCCCGCATAAAGGATAAAAAAAGACGTGGATATACCATGCCATTCCCTCATATCAGCAGCGAGCTCTGCGTACTTTCCGCCTATGAGCTTCCCGAAGGTATGCGTAAAGTCGGCGTTGGAAACTATATGCCGGGCGTTGTACTCCTCGCCGCTTTCGCATCTCACACCGGTACAGCGGTTATCCGGATTAAGCAGTATCCGATCCGCGCCGTTGCCGAACACCACCTCGCCGCCTTTACGTCGTATTGCTTCCACGATGAGATCGGCAAGATGCTGAAAACCGCCCTCCGGCCTGAATGCCCCGAGATCGAAATAGCTCATCATCAGATTGATCATGGCAGAGGCCGAGACCCCGCCCGGTGGAAGCCCGATGAACGGGCACCTGTCGGAAAGCACAGCCTTAAGACGGTGATCACGGAAATGCTCGTCGAGCAGGTCGCCGTAGGACCTGTCCATCAGACGCAGAACCTCCCCGGAGATCATATCGAATCTGTACGAGCCGGTCATGATCGCCCTGAGCGCCGAATCCATCTGAGAGTAGGCCCTTGAGATGCGCGTGAAGAAATTCGCGATTGAAATTGATTCCGACGGAAACAGGCGAACAAGCCTCTCTTTGTAAATCCCAATGTCTGCATCGACAGCGATGTCGAAGTCAGGGAACCTGCTGACCCTTATGGGATCGACCCTCAGGAATTTCAGATCGCCCGCCACGCCGAGGGCCTCAAGCACCCGATGGATCAATCCTCCGGACCCCGCGCCGGAGATGCAATCGACCGCGGAATCAAACAAGAATCCCTTCCGCCGGAATGAGGAGACATAGCCACCAGCAGAAGAATGCTTTTCTATGACCAGTACCTTCATACCGCCTGCCGCGAGTATGCCGGCACAAGTCAAGCCGCCCATGCCGCTGCCTATGACTATGGCATCAAAGATCTTCATCGGGAGGCAGCCCCTTTCTTCCAGAGCCAGAGCATCGACGGCAGAAGTATAATGGTGATCGCCGAGCAGCATAGGGCGCCTATGGTCAGCACAAGGCCTATCGACGAGATGCCCGCGAATTCCGCGGTAATCAGGCTCCCGCAACCAGCAATGGTGGTAGCCGCGCACATCATGACGTTCTTTCCCGACAGTTGAAGCGCGTTGTTGATGTCCCTCGAGTCCTCCCTGAGATACGCCTGCATGACGTATAGCCCGTAATCCACTCCGAAGCCGAAGATGAGCGCCATGGTGCCGATGTTGATGAAATTGAAAGACGCGCCGAGCCATCCCATAACGGCAGGGGTGAGCAGGAACCCGAGGCAGACGGGGAGCATGGCGAGCAGGACGTAGCGTCTGTCTTTCCCGAGAAAGAGCGCGACGAAAAGCAGGTTCAATCCGAGCGTAAGGACAGCCGCCAGCGAGCTTCCCCAGAGTATCGATGACTTGATCTCACCGTAAAGTATCGGGCTGCCGAGCAACACCCATCCATCACCCTCAGATGAGATATCTCTGCGTAGAGCATCGACAACCTTGCTGTTCCATCCGCTCGGACCTGAATAGAGATATGCAACCATGGATATATCATTACCGTTATGGAACCTGTCGATCCTCGGGTCTGCGATTCCTTTTATGTCCTGAAGCCCCACCGCATCTCTGCGGTTCAGCGCCTGTGCAATGAACGAAAGATAGCGCTTCAGAGTTTGAGCGTCGTATGCAATCCCGTATCTGTCCATCTCCGCGGCAACCTTGTCCTGCAGCGAATCCGCCGATATAGAGCTTGAACCGAAAAGCCTGTTCATCGTCTCGATGGAATGCCTCTGGGACGCAGGCGAAGGCAGGAAGCTGCTCAGGGAATCGGACCGGCTTATCAGGCCGTCTTTCTTCCATTGCGAAAGCCGCATATCGAGCCTGTCGAACATCGGCGTAAGTTCGTCCACGCTTTTCGCCCTGACGAGTACCTCCAGCGGCTCACCGGAGTTCCTCAGCTTTTTGTTCAGCGACTTCATCGCGGCAACAGCCTGGCTGTCTCTTATCCCAATGTGCTCCGGGTCATTGTCAAATGTGATCCGGGTGATGCCCAGGGCCGTTATGACAACAAGAGTTATGCTGATGTAGACGAATCTGCGGGGATAACGCTCGATAAGTCTGGACAGGCGGCCAACGCCCGAAGCCGGTTCTTTAAGGTACAGAATCCGGGCCGGTCCGCCCGCACCGGCCCACGCGAGCATTGAGTTCATCAGAAACAGTGTCACGAAGAAACATATAAGCACTCCGAGTCCGCAGACAACTCCGAGTTCAAAAAGGCCGTCGAATCTCGTGACCACAATGCTGAAAAAGGAGATGGCTGTCGTTACCGCGGAAACCGCCATGGCCGCCCCGGCCTTTGTCATGGTGAGCTCCAGTGCGGTGCTGCGGTCGCGCCTCAGCAGCATTTCATCCCCGAAGCGCTTAAGAGTAAGGATGCAGTAATCCACGTACATTCCTATCAGAAGGCCGCAGACAATGCTCGTCACTATGTTGAGGCTGCCGAACAAAAGATAGGCTGCCGCCAGGGTCATGGAAAGAGAGGCAAGCGTCGTGCAGGCCACGATAAGCAAGACCAACGGCCGCACCCGGTATGCGATCCAGATAATAAGCGCGATTAGCACTACCGACAGCAGTGTCGAGCTTATGATGTCGTGTCGGATGACACGGCGCACATCGTCCGAAAAAATGTGCCCTCCGGTAATCTGAACCGCGACACCTTTGGGATTGCCGCTTTCCGAAAGTACAGACCGGATAATGCCGTCGATAGCGGGCCTGAGTTTCCCTACGAATGCCATGTCCCTGCTCCGTCCAGCCGGCTTCACGAATATGAGGGCGGTAGAGTGGTCCCTGGTGATGTAATAGCCGAGAGAAAGATCGAAGGGGTTGTCGGGGCCGCTCCGCATCATCCCGGACGCAACGATATCCCGGAGGCCCAGCGGATCGCGCTCTATAAGCTCGGCATCTGCGGGGGAAGATACCGGAGATACCAGCCGCTGGTAATTCAGCCTTATCTGCCGTTCGATCCCTTTCCGGGAAATCCTTTCGGAAAGTTGCTCAAGGCCCCTGTCGTCCAGGAACAGGGGAAAATTCCTGAGCAATAATTCATTCTTTCCGTCGAAGGCAGTATAGTCCACCCGCTCGATGAGCGGCGACTCCTTAAGCCTTCCGGCCAGCGTCTCTATCAAATCCGCATATTCATCGACTGAATTCGTGCCGGATGTGATGACCACCGTCACGGATTCAAGGACATTATACTTCTGCATAAAGTCCCTGAACTCTGCAACGGCGGGATTTCCCCTCGGCAAAACGTCGATAAGATCAGTCTTGATCTCCATCCGGCAGACGGCATAGACAGAGGCTGCTGTAATCAGAAAGAAAATCAGCACGATCAGCCTGTGGTGGGCTAGCACCACAGCCGCCGCTCTTTTCAACATCCTCTCAAGCATCGTTCGCCACCTGCCGCATCGCGGCTTTCACTGCAAAAACAGTCTTGCTCGTGCCCGGCAGGTGAATAGTTCCGCCGCTCAGGGCATACAATAACCGCGCCGCATTTCCTGACATCAGCGAGACGAGGCGCTCACTGCGCCGGGGAGGCAAGGTCGGGCTACCCGGCATCACGCGAATCGCGCAAAACCCGGCCTTCCCGAGCAGCATCGAGATTGTGACAGGAGAAAAGTCGTAAAGGTGGAACGGCATGTCGTACAGATTGTTTTCCACGCCGATCCGTTTCAGCAGTCTGACAATCGGCGTGGTATGCGGCACCCGCAACACGAGTATCCCTCCAGGCTTAAGCAGCCCATGGATTTTTCTGAGCACAGCAAGCGGATCGCAGAGATGTTCCAGCACATAAAAGGCCGACACCGCATCGAACGAACCTTCGGGGAATGAAGCCTTTTCGATCACCGTCCTCGCCACATTCAATCCCATAGACACGGCGAAGGCAGACGTCCTTTCAGAAGGCTCTATTCCAAAGACATCCCAGCCCCTCTCCCGCATTAGCCCGAGGAAATGACCATATCCGCACCCGATATCCAGGAGGGACCCCTTTAGCGGAAGCTTGCTGTCTAGCAGATCGGCAACCTCGGCAAAGTTCAGGGACATCAGTCTCTTCCAGGTCGTTTCATCCTTGCCGTTCCGTTGGTGATAACTGTCGTAGAGATCAATAAGCATTTCCGGCGAGGGTCTCGGGTCGGCGTAAACCAGTCCGCAGTGCCTGCATTCCACCATGCGGCAGCCGTTCTGTGCGACCACAAGATCGGTTTCATCGGCCCCGCAGAGGTTGCAATCGATGTGCTGCATACTATTCAATCCAGAACCACCGTCGCCAACGCAAGGCCTTCCGAACAGCATGCGCTCGCAAAGACCCTTCTCCCGTTACAAAGTTCTGCTGCTCTGCCGTAAAGACGGAGGTAAACCCTTCTGCCGTCAATCCTGGCCTCAATGTCCTGCCAAACGACTCCATCACCCCAACCTGTTCCGATGGCCTTCATAAAGGCCTCTTTGACGGCAAAAAAAACGGCCAAACGCCTGTGCGGATATTTCACCGACATGGCTGCCTTGCGCTCTTCAGTTGTAAATACCTGGGTGAGCATATCTGCATCATCCGTCCAGTGCACCACTCTGGATATCTCGACCAGATCGGTCCCGATCCCCCACATGTTATATTTTCGCATCGGAGCAATGCCCGGAAGGCCTTATGGCGAAGCTCCGGGGCATCACGTCAGTCCGAATTTTGCAGCGTTAAGGTTATCTCGGCTTCTGCAACGATAGCATCCCGCACATAAGCAGCCGCCTCGAATACATATAACGGCATGAAATCCTTGACCAGGGCTGATTTGACGATAAGCTGATCTCCGGGGACCACCAACTTCCTGAACCGGGCGTCCCTCACCCCGGCGAGAAAGGCCGCAACCGCGACCCCGCTCCCGGCACCAACGATAAGCCCGGACGCCTGGGCCATAGCCTCTATAATCAGCACTCCCGGCACCACAGGGTTGTCCCTGAAATGTCCCAGGAAGAATTCTTCGTTGAGAGTAACATTCTTCAGGCAGACTATGCGCTTGCCGCTCTCGATCTCGATGATCTTGTCGATCAGGACGAATGGATATGAGTGGGGCAGGATATCATGCGGCGTGCCGCCTTCTGCCGTCATTGCTTCTCTTCGATGTACCGGACGATGGCGCCCACAGAGGTGAAGACCTTCTCTGCTGTCTGACGGTCGGCGATCTCAACGCCGAACTCCTTTTTGATGCCGACGACCAGTTCCAGGACATCTATCGAGTCGAGACCGAGACCGCCGGGACCGAAGAGCTGCGTTTCTTCGCCTATCTGCTCTGGCGCAGTCTTGAGTTTCAACCTCTTTATCATCAACTCTTTAAGCCTGGGCAGTGTATCAGACATCAGTACAGACCTCCGGTTATGCATATTGTTTCGCCAGTTATATATGAGGCGTCGTCGGAGGCAAGAAACCTGACGACGGACGCCACTTCATCGGGGCTGCCGAACCTCTTGAGGGGAATGGCCGAAAGCAAGCCCTCCTTTGTCCTCTCGCTGAGGGCCCCGGTCATCTCAGTCTCAATCACGCCGGGAGCGACTGCGTTAACCCTTATGCCGAAAGGAGCAAGCTCTTTCGAAAACGCCCTCGTGAATGATATTACCCCGCCCTTGGCAGCGGCATAATTGGTTTGCCCCGGCAGGCCGTCGATGCCGCTCAGCGATGCCACGTTGACGATAACGCCGCCCCTCTGCGAGATCATATGCCCGGTGACTGCGCGGCAGCAGTTGAAGACCCCGGTGAGATTAGTGGAGATCACCTCGTGCCAATCCTCGTCGGACATGAGCATCAGATAGCCGTCCCTGGTAATGCCGGCATTGTTCACGAGCACATCGATCCCGCCATACTGAGACGCCACCTTGTCGATCATCCGCCTTGCCTGGGCAGGGTCGGAGACATCTGCCTGCTCTGCGACAACCGCCGCTGACCCGGTCGAGAGGCTTTCGCTCAAGGCCTCGGCATCTTTAGCGGATTTGCTGTAGTTTATCACGACCGTATGCCCCGCGCGGGCAAAAGTCTCCGCTATGGCCCTGCCTATGCCGCGTCCGCCGCCGGTGATGAGTGCTACCTTTCCGCTATCGTCCCGCATCATTCTTCGACGGATTTCACTTTGCCGTCGGCGAACTTCACGAGCACCTTCTTCAGCCTGCTGCGGTAATATATCCAATTGTCTGTCTGCATGATATCCTGAAGCGACATATTGTATGTCTTCTTCGAACCTGCAATCGGCGGGCATCCCGCAGCGAGAAGGACGCTCTCCTTGGTCATCCCAAGTTCTACCCTGCTCATGGAAATATTGTTTCTGATATGTTCGCTGTATCTCTGCATCTCTTCCGGCACATCGGCGGCTGTAAAGTATTTATCATAAACTCCGGGTGTTCCGGCAAGTCCTTTCTGGGTAAACTCGAAGGTGAAGAGCTTGTTGTTCAGCAGGAATTTGACCACATTGCCCTTGATCTCGATAATAGTGACCTTTTCTCCGGCCCTCAGTTTCTCAGCGACGTCCGAATAGTTTATCCAGTTTATCTGGTTGTCCTTGTCCTTGGCCGCATAGAGAGGTGTCCTGAGAAAATAATCTTTTCCGGTTGCAAGTTCGATCGCGAATGCCCGACATACACTCAGCAGCATCCCGGTCGCAACAATCCAGAACATGACCTTCTTCATATCATTCCTCCGAATCGTTTATTCATGACAGCAGGTCCCAGAGCGGCCCTCGCCTGCCCGCTTTCCTCAGAAAAGAGAGCATTTCGGTGCTGCAGCGCATATCAAGTGCGGGCACGACCCAGTTGGATCTGCCGCCGGCCCGCTCCGCTACGGTCTTTACCAGCGTCGGGGCGTCCATGGCGCCCGTAAGGTAGAAGGCGGGTTCAAACAGGGAGTCCTTCTCCTGAATGACTCCCTCGGAGACGGCCCTCTTCCTGAGGGGAGTGTTGGGATAAATTCTAACGCCGATAAGGGCTATCACAGCAGTCGGCTTGACCCGGTCGAAAAGCGAAAAAGCCTCTGCTATTGTAGCCGAATCCTCTCCGGGGCCACCCATTATAATATAGTGCGCGTGAGGCAAGTCAACACTCCGGCAGCACTCCGAGGCCCTTTCGATATCGCTGGGCGAGAACTTCTTTCCGAGGGCCTCAAGGGTCTTTTCAGAGCCTCCGTCGGTACCGAATTCCACTCCCTTGCAGCCTGCCCTTTTCATGACGGCAGCAATCTCACGCGACATCCCCAGCGGTGTCGCAAAGCATGTCCATTCCACAGATGCGTCGCGCCGTATAATCTCTTCGCAGATGCCCGCTGCGTGCTCTTCGGGGAAATTGAAGATGTCGTCTACGAAGAAAATATAATCGATGCCGTGTCTGTCGCGGGCCTCGATAATTTCGTCCACCACTTCGGCGGCGTTACGCACCCTCAGGTTGCATCCTTCTATGGCGGGATAAGTGCAATAGGAGCACGAAAAAGGGCATCCGCGCTTCGTCTGCACATTGCCCATCCCTCCGAGCTCCATGTATCTGGAGTTGTCAAGAAGGGTGCGGTCGGGAGTTGAAAAGGGGTTGCCATCTGCAGTCAGGCTCCTAACGAAATTGCCATTTTCAATCCTGCAGAGATTCGGCACGGAGTCTAGACTTCCGCCGTTGAGGTACGCTTCCGCAAATTTTACAAAGGCCTCTTCGCCCTCGCCCGCTATCCCGGTTTCAAGACCAAGATAACGCAGAGATTCTTCCGGGAAGATTGAAAAGCCTGATCCGCCGGCCACCATCGCCGCATCTGACATCTTCCGGACGGTCCCGACTATGCCTTTGACTCCGGGCATATAGTTGACGCTTTTTCCATAGGTGAGATTGTCGGCATTGCGAATCGAGAGGCCGATGATATCCGGGCGGAAATCGGAAACAGCGCGAGCTATCGCCGCTTCAGTGTCGTACTCAAAACAGAGGTCCAGGATGCGTGGCTGATGTCCTTCCCGCCTCAATGCGGCCGCGACATAAGCCGCTCCGAGGGGCGCAACCGGATAAGGCTCCTGCTCCCGATTCACGGATATGAGGAGTATATTCATTCACATCCGGAACAGCGCCAGCATGAAGGGTCCGAGGCAAGATAGTTGCCGGTGGTCTGATAAGCGTTCCCCCTGCATCCGTAGCACTCATATCTGTGTTCGCACTCGCGGCACTCTCCCTCGATCCTTTCGTATATGTTTCGCAGGTCCTCGATGACGGGGCTGCATGAAAGGATTTCGGCCAGCGGCTTTTCCCGAACGCTGCCGACCGGCATGTCCACCCCGGTGCAGGGCTGGACGAATCCCCGGGAGTTCACGAGACAGCTGTAAAGATGCCTCTTGCACGAGAAGGCCGCGATCGTCGGATGAGAATGCCAGGCCGCGCCGAAATCATTCCTGTCTATAATCTCGAGCCTCTCAAAGACAGCCTTGATCTCGGAAAGCGACACGACGAGGTCAGGATGGTCCTTGGCCCTGCCCTGGTTCGTCATTATCTCGAAATAAGGCACGAAGCCCTGTCTTCGCGCCCATTCCCACATCTCAGGCAGCTCATCCAGGTTCTGGCGGCAGATAACGGTCTGTACGCCCAGCATGACATCGCTATCCGGATAGCCTGCGCTCGTGAGACAGTCGAGCCCTCGCCTTATCCGTTCATACGAACCCTTCACCCCCGCGAGTTCATCCTGCACCTCGGGCCTCATGCTGTTGTTCTTGATAACAACCGACACCCTGTTACGCCTGAGAAAATGCGCGAGCGTTCCGGTCATGAGAGTGCCGTTGGTAAACAGGATCTGCTGCAGGCCCATGTCCGATATGAACTCAACTATCTCTTCAAGACCGTCGTAAACAAGAGGTTCTCCGCCGCCCAGCAGTATGATCTTCTTGGCGCCAAGTTCACCGGCCTGTCTGATAACCGATTTCATTTCGTCCGTACTCAGCTCGTCCTCGTCAGGCTCACCCGCGGCCGAGTAGCAATAAATGCAGCGGAGGTTGCACTTTCTGGTGAATTCGAGCTCCAGCGAAAGAAGACCGCGCCGCGCCAGGCAATCCGCTACCTCGTCGTTGCCAAAGCCCAGGGCGTTTATATCAACCGCGTTACCCATATTTGCGGACTCTCATGTCCCTGAAGGTGACAGCCTTGCGTCCGCCTCCTTCAAAAAGTCTCTTCTCGATCTCTTCAGGCCGCTCGATCTCTATCCTGGGGGTCACACGCGCCTTCGCAAGCAGGATATCCCGCAGCTCGGCCTTCAGCCCGTTGCCGCCGGAATGCGAGCCCACCCTGACAATGATCAGATCCGTCTCGTCATCTCCGGTCGATGCCTCGATCTGGTAATTCACGACATCCCTCAACCCAAGAAGCGCGTTCTCAATTGTCTTGGGGTAGAGGGTGACTCCTTTGTATTTAAGCCGCTGGCACTTTCTTCCAAGGATAGGTCCGATGCGGTCGGATGTCCTGCCGCAGGCGCATTGCCCGGTGATCTTGAAGGATATGTCCCCTGTGCGATAACGGAGCATCGGCATCCCTTCGACCTGAAGGGTGGTAAGCACAAGCTCGCCGACCTCTCCGTCGGGAAGCGTTTTGCCGGACTCATCAACTATCTCGGCAACGATAAAGTCCGGGTGGCTGTGCAGTCCCTGACGCGCGCCGCATTCGAAAAACGAAAGCTGCGCCTCCGTAATCCCGTAAGTCGAAAAGAATATCTTCCCGAAGGCCTCTTCGATGAGCCCACCGAGGGCGTTGGTCCTGAAATCGGCATCCCTGACGCTGTCTCCGATCAGAACGATCTTCTTCAGCCCTAACTCCTCTGCCGTGATCCCGACCTCTTTCATGCGTCTGGACATATGCACCATGAATGAAGGCACAGCGACCATGCCCACAGGCTTCAGGCCCTTTGCGAGGTCGAGATGCCTGAGGATGTTCTGCGGCCCTATGCGCGCTATGGTGGCCCCGATCCTCGATAGTCCGCCATAATACGCTATGCCTGCAATAAAAAGATTGTCGCATGTAACAGCCAGATGAAAGAGGTCGCCTTTTTCAGCGCCGGCGGTGCGGAAGCTTCTCTCCTCGTTCACGGCAAGCCTGGTCAGGTCTGACGCGGTCATTGCGACAAAGGCAGGCTCGCCACTCGTTCCGGTTGTGGATACTATCTCGGCAAGATCGGGCCTTGGGACTGCAAGAAAGTCCCAGTTGTTCTCCTGAAAATCTTTTCTGTCCGTAAGGGGCAGCAGTCCTATATCCCTGATGCCGCAAACATCGTTGGGGTTGAAACCGAGCTGCTCAAACCTGCGGTGGTAGAAAGGTGAGTGGTCACAGGCATGTGTGACGGATTCGGCCAGAAGCCGGTCCTGCAACCCGGTCAATGTTGCGGCAGGTAGAGTATCAATCGGGTCAAATGACTTCATGGCTTGTGCCCCAGATAACCCTCTTACCTCTGCTTCTCACAACCTTCCCCCCTCGATGACAAAGACTTCCCCGAAATAATGCCTGCCTTCAAGCGGCGGATTACCATCACCCGCCCTGATAACGCAGACGATGGCCTTTCTGACTTGATTATTGTCGATGCACTCGGTTGCATATTCTATCACATCGGAGCCGGAACCGTTAATAGGCATCACGACGCCTTCCCCACGCATATCGAAGGCTATGGAAACCTGGGCAGCCAGCGCATTTGGCGAAGTAAGTGGAAATAGAAGCGGGCTCGCCCCGATGAGACCTTCTTCGATGATACCGCGAAGATATTCGTCCTTCACATCTTCTATCGAGTCGTCGATAGCCAGATACAGCCCGACAGAGTCATCTCCGATAGGAAAAGCACGCCCGGCATCCATCAGTGCGCCGCCGACAGCTGCAACGACCAGACGTTCAAGATTATGAAAAAGCCTCATCGGCTTTATACGGCCCTCAAGTCCTTCGAGGGCTCCATCGGCCTCGGCAATAGACATTTTGCACCTTCCGATTATGACCGTCACTCTGCGCCTCCAACTATGATTGCCGAGTTCTGTCCGCCGAATCCTGCAGATAGGGACATGGCATATCTCAGATCAAGACTCCGAGCTTCGTTTGGGATATAATCCAGATCGCACTGCGGGTCCATCTCCTCGTAATTTATGGTCGGCGGAACCTTCTTGTCCCAGATGGCAAGCAGGCAGCATATCGTCTCGATTGCTCCGGCAGCTCCAAAGGAATGTCCGAGCATAGACTTCGTCGAACTAATCGGTATCCTGTACGCAGCCTCTCCGAAGACTTTCTTTATCACAGTGGTCTCCATCAGATCGTTGTAAACCGTACCGGTTCCGTGGGCATTGATGTAGCCGATGCCTTCAGATCCAAGGCTTGCCTCGACAAGCGCTTGCCTCACCGCATCTGTAAGCCCACGTCCCTCGCGATGCGGCGCGGTAAGGTGGTGAGCGTCGAGCCTCGACGAATAACCCAATATCCTGCCGTATATCTTTGCGCCGCGTTCCGTAGCATGGTGCTCAGATTCAAGCACCAAAAAGGCGGCACCTTCGCCGAGGGCCAGCCCCGACCTGTTCCTGTCAAAAGGCCTGACCTTTGTCTCTGTAAGGGCGCGAAGGGCGTGGAACCCGGTGAGGGCAAAATCGCTCAGGACGTCTGCCCCGCCTGCCACCATTACTTCGGCCTTGCCTCCGCTTATCTTTCTCGCAGCAATACCTATCGCATCGGTGCCGGATGCACACGCTGTCGAGATCGATAGACGCGGACCATCGAGATTGTGTCTCTCCGCAAGACGCTTGGCGGGATACGAAAGAGATTCCGTATTTATGCTGTGCGCGGTCCCTTTCCGATCATGCATCAGACGCTTCTGCTTCGACAATATATTGCCGAGTACAGTACCAATCGATAGACCTGCCAACTCTCCGCCAATTCTCGCATCCTGCATGGCAGTCCGAATCGCATAATCGGCGATATAAAAGAACTTATCTTCCGGAGCCACCCCCGGACCCGCATCGATCCCGGCCATCAGCCATTTTCTGCCGGTGTCGAGCATCGGCGACGGAAGCCAGCTCACAGCATCAATGCCGGAGCAGAGAGATCGCCAGAAATTATCGACCGGCTCGAATGTATTCAAAGGCGTTACAAGGCCTATACCTGTAACAACTACAGGTTCTTTCATAGCTTGTCCAGTCTCCAGATCGATGCATTCATCATGATGGTGGTTACCCGAAATCCGATAGACTCGAAGAGTCTGCACGAAGCGGCAGCATCGTAAAACCCGTGCCACCCCTCGCAGACGCTTTCAGCGAAATCGTGGCAGAGCGTCCCCTTTCTTATCCACGGGTCATCCACAAATTTCTGCTCCGGATCGGGATAACTGTGACTCAGAATATTCAACGAGCCTCCCGGCCTTATCACGCGGAATATATCGCTATATACGAACTCACGAGATTCCTCAGGAATGTATGGATCAGCGCAGGCAAAAAAGACCGCATCAAAGGCTTCCGGGGCGAAAGGCAGCGCGGTACCGAACCCGGCCCAGCTACCGGAGTCGATCCACCTGACAGCTTCAGGATCAGGTGCCCTTCTCAGCACCCGCTCCCTGAAAACATCCTTGAAATCGAGGACCGTCACTATAGCTCCAGCCGAATTGTTCTGAATCTCGATAATGTCGAACCCGGGCCCGCAGCAGAGGTCAAGAACCTCTGGATTCTTACTGCCGGACGAAAACATCAGCTGGGCCAGCACCGAACGCCCGAAATTGAATTCCGCGTTACCTAGAAAGTTCTCCCATATCTGGGCCGACTCTGCGTCGAAGCCGAACAGCCTGTCCCCGCCCCGCAGAAAGACATCGGCATACGCCAGGCACCTGTCAAAGAAATCGACCTGTCCCCTGAACAGTTCCGCTGCCTGAGTCATCTCGCCGGCCGATGCCAAACGCCCATTGCCGCAACCATCGCGCCAGACGCAGCAGCCGTTGTCATGAGCAGCCAGGCCGCATTCGCAAAGGAAATCGATCAGTACTTTAAGCATCCTGGCACGCACCCCTTCATCGAGGGCATATCCGCATTCGCGCCGGAGAGCGGCGGCCGCATCCTTCAAAGTGAAACTGCCCAATGAAGAGAGAGAGCCGAGAATCCCTTTCTCATCGGCAAAACTCAACAGACTGTCAGCGGCATATTTATGCGCCAGCGAGCGTCCGAGCAATGCCTTGATGTCATGATAATTCGTTTTCTCAGTCGATCTATGCATATCTGGAAAGTATAACTGCCGCAGCGTTGCCCTGCTTGTCGGCGGTGCATACCAGCACGTTGTTTATGCGTTCAGGGGGCAATATTCCGTTCCCGATGATTGATTGCGGGATAGCACCCTTATCCAGGGCCATAGCCGCAAATGCCGTTTCCCAGAGAGTGCTCGCGACAAAGGCCTGTCCCGCAAGCAGCGACAGGTCAATTAAAGGGACACCCTTCAACGGCTTATAGCAAAAGCCCTTCTTGTCAGAAAAGACCAGATCGATGTCGGACGCGGAAATACCGGCATCAGCAACACAACTATTAAGAGCGTCATTCAGTGCAGCTTCCGGATTGCACGGATCGCACAGCGACGCAATGCCTATTATGGAGCAGAGAGGCGCAGTCTGCCCGATGTCCTCCGCCCTCTCGATCACGACAGCCCCAGCTCCTTCGGATAGAGCAGTAATACCTTTGCGCTCATATGCACTGATGGAAAGTTCGTTCAGCTCCTCGGCCGCTGCAACAATCACCCTGCCGACATCTCCTTTGGTCAGCATCCGGCAGGCTTCCATCATGGCTTTGATAGTCGCCTCACCGCCGCCAAGGACGGTATGCACCGGGCCTCTGATGCCGAAGCATATCGAGGCGTTACCGGCAGGCGCGTTCAGGACCGAATCAGAAAAATGTATCGGACTGACCGCATCGGGGCCTCCTTCGATCAAATCACGGTGAAAGGATTGCGTATAGCAGAGCGCCCCGTGAGTTACTGCCATTAACAGGGCCGTCTCTCGGCTCGTTTCAGTGGAAACGCAGCCAAGGGCCTCGGCTATTGCAGCCAGGGCATACTGCGAGATCAGGGCCGCGCGCCTGAAACGTCTGTCTGATATATGATCGTCAGGATCAAAACCCTTGATATCTCCGCAAATGATCTTTTGCGCCGAGGAGAATCTTGTCAGCTCGTGGAGCACGGGTGCGTCTCTTTCAGCAGCCCTCCAGTCCCTCTCTTTAGTCTTACCAAGAGGGCTTACAATCGCGGCTCCGGTGACCGCAAATCTCTTCATCGGTACTCACCGATAATGATCGATGCATTCGAGCCTCCGAAGCCGAAGGAATTGGAGAGCACCGTTTTGACATCCCGCTTCTTGGGAGATTCGACAATCCTCAGCGGACAGGCGGGATCCGGCGTCCCGAAATTGATATTCGGCGGCAGGCACTTTTCTCTTATCGCAAAGAGCGCAACTATCGCCTCGACAGCCCCGGCAGCCCCCAGCAAATGACCGATCATAGACTTGATGGAACTTACAGGTATCTCCGGCGCAAGATTCCCGAAGACTTTTATTATGGCCTTGCTCTCCATCTCATCGTTCAGAGGCGTGCCGGTGCCATGAGCATTGATATAATCTACCGAAGTTAGCTCCGCCTCCTTCAAAGCTCCGGCAATGGCCGCAGCAGCTCCAGCGCCTTCCGGATCGGGGCTGGTCATGTGATAACCGTCGGATGACTCCCCGTAGCCCATTATCTCTCCCAGGATCGCTGCGCCTCGCCTGCGGGCGTAGTCAAGTGATTCAAGCATCATAACCCCCGCGCCTTCTCCGAGCACAAGCCCGTCCCTGTCTCTGTCGAAGGGCCTGCAAAGTCCCGGAGAGACGGCCATCAGCGAATTGAAGCCCGCGAAGGTGAACTCAGACATGGTGTCGTATCCTCCGCAAAGGGCGATGTCGTACTCGCCTGCCTGCAATGACCTGAAGGCCCGTCCGACGGCATTTGTCCCTGAGGCGCAGGCGTTAGAATACATGCGGAAATCTCCGCGCAGACGGAACTCGCGCATAAGGTTTATCGCCTGGCCATGGGCCATATAGTCGGAAAGCAGCGAGACCCGGGCGTTGCCCAAACCCTTTGAGAGGACTTCTCTATGGAAGGCTTCACCCGATATCATGCCACCTAAGGTTGTGCCAAGCGAAATCAGCAGCGACCGCTCTCGCATTATCCCGCCGATACCGGCTTCATCAATGGCCTCGCTTGCGGCCAGTATCAGGAGATGCGACGCCCGGTCAAGCCGCCTGCCGTCGATGTTGGAAAGGAGAGCGCTTTTGAACTGAAGGGCCTCGCCGCCGCATTTGCCGCGGAACCGCCAGGCATCGAATGCCTCAATCGGCCGTATTGCGGATATGCCCGAAAGTATCCCTGAACGGTTCACACCGGCGCCTGTTCCCAGCGCGGTGACGATACCGGTACCGGTAATGACGACTCTTCTCTTCAAGACCTGTGACCTTTTTTTCTCAAATCATTACGTCCGAAGCAGCCGTAAAAGTAACACACCAATATTACAATAACGCCGACAATCAAAAAAAATCCCGCGATGCCGGTAAAGATAACGAATGCCGCCAACCCGCCGACTATTGCCATATACACGACCACTGTAATCAATAGGGACTTAAAATAGAGGCGGTCGATCATGAGGCCAGGCCCAGCACCTCCCGCAGGGGCGCGAAGCTGAAATGACGCAGCAGTCCCTCGACCTTGCGAGGCGTGGCAGTTACGTTGAAATAGTGCATGAAGCGCCTGCTGAGCGGCAGGTCAATGTGGGGCTGTTCGGTGTCGAACTCCCACGGGTGGATGTAGACGAGGGCCGGCAGACCTTGACGGTTTATGCCGTGTATCGCCGAGGCAATATAGAAATATGGCACCATGCGCAGGGGCAGCCCCCCGCTGAATGGGATGTTCTCGTGGAACAGGCGTATAGTTGAGAGCGGAAATTCCCAAATCTTGCCGCTCCCGGTTTCAAATTCGGTTGGATAGACCGGAAAGTCAGGGCTGCCCATCCTCGTAAGCGGGACCATGCTCGAATCATATAGAATACCCATACTTCTGAGAACCTCAAAGGCCCAGAAGGTATCTTTGCGAACAGACCATTCGGGCGCCCTGAAGCCCAGAACCTTTTCCTTAGTTACGGCTGAGATGATTTCCACGGATTGCCTTACATCTGCCTCAAATTCATCGCGGGTCATTTCGAACACTCTCCGATGGCAGAACCCGTGAGTAGCTATCTCGTGCCCTCTGTCCCTGATAGCCCGAATAAGACCGGGCTCCCTCGCAGCTACATATCCCAGTACAAAAAAAGTCGCCCTGGCATCGTACCTGTCCAGAAGGGCCAATATCTTATCCGTGTTCCTCGTTATGCGGCTTTCGTACTCATCCCATCTCGCTGTGTCCGCATATCCTTCAATACCGCATATGTGATACCAGTCCTCAAGATCGACGCTCAGCGCATTGAATGCGGCGCCTCGGCTCAAACGCCCAAATGCCCCTTTGACAATTTTCCGGCCCGGCTGTCCGGAGAAAGCCTGGCGGCCTCTTCCCAGGCCTTCTTTGCGGCTGACGGGTCCTGAAAGATCTTCTCTTCAAGATTGCCCATTTTGTAATGCACATAGGCCTTTCTGTCATCGCTGATCTTGCCTGCAAGGGCAGCCTCGTATGAAGACTTTGCAGTCTTGCCAAGATAATAACGATCTGTCTCGTTGTTCGAACCTATCCCCTGCATCATGGTGTTTTGTTTGACGTCGGTCCGAGACTCTCGTGCCCTGTCGAAGTAATAATCAGCTTCAACTATGTGCGCCTCAGGGTTGTTAGGCTTGTAGTAGAAAGCCTTCTTGATCGCCTTCGTTATATGCGTCTCTTTATTGGCCTCGACAAGCCAGGAATATTTAGCGTAGACCACCCAATAGTCACTGTTGCCGGAATTCGCTGTCAGCAGGGCTTTTATCCTGTTGCTCACCTCCCGGGTCTTGCTCTTCCAGGCAATATTGTCGGCCTCCTTCAGGTCGCGGCCCTGTTCGAGGACGGTGTCGAGCTTCGCAATCTCATACTTTGAAGAGCCCTGATTCTCGTCAACAAGTTTCTGAAGTATCGCGAGCGAAGCGTCGTAGTCGCCTTTCTCCCTCAGGGTTATGGCCTTCTGATAGCGCTCCTCGAGCTTCATGAGATAGCTGTCCCTTTCGGCATCACCGGGCTTATCAGCCGGGTAAGAGAAACCTGAAAAAAAGAGGCAAAAGATAAAAAGCAATGCAACCATCAATGCATTCTTCATACGCCCTCCTTATCTCTTCATTAATCCCCTCATCTCCCTGTCGGACACAAGGGTAAAGGCCGACAAAAGCCTGCCAACGGTCGGCAGTGGGTCGTGCAGGGATATGATATCATCTTTGATGCTGAAATCGAAAAAACCGGGGCGCATTTTTCGCCTGTTCGGATTCCTGATGAAATGGAGCACGTCCCCTGGTATCAGCCATCTCATCATGACGCCTTCCCTGAATTCCCTGACCGGCTCGATATCGCCGTCCATCGCCATTTTGTAAAGCAGGAAAGGGAAATCTACTCCAGCTTCGACTGCAAGAGCGAGCGAGCCCCAGAACCTCGGATTCACCTCAAGAAGCTTTGGCTTTCCATCACGCGGATCAATCTTGAATTCAACATGCGCGACGCCTGACCATCCGAGGGATTTCAGCAGATGTCCCGCAACCTCTGCCAGGTCATCCTTCCGAACACTGGCGCGCAGGGTACTAGGCCCACCTTTTACCGGATATGAACGAATGCGCTTGTAAGCAAACGAGGCCCTGACTTGAGACTGAAAATTCAGAAGAATGCCCACGCCATATATTTCGTCGCCGCCAATATATTCCTGTATGAGCGGACAAGGATATGAGGCGTGTATCTTCGGATAGATATTCAGCAGCGTCTGCGGATCGGCTGCATAAGCCAATCCACGTGAACCGGAGCTTATGCGCGGCTTTATTATGACTGGATAATCAAAGGATGACGCCAACGTTTCGAGTTCATCCATATCCTTTACAGAATGAGTTTCGGGGATATCGATCCCGTGCTCCAGTGCAAATTTCATCATCTGGGACTTGTCGTTGACGAGCATCGAGAGCTCTGCGTCGGCAAAGGGAATCCTGGCATACCTTCGGAGCCCCTGCATGTTCACAGGCTCGGTCAGCAACTGCTGCGTTGTCCACTCCATCGGAAATACCACATCATAATCTCCAATTGCAAGTTCACGGGTTATGTACTCAACAAAATCGCCGGGACTCTCCAAGGGGGAAGGATATATGATCCGTTCAGTGCAATATCTAGAAAATAGGGCAGCTGCGAGATGAGTCCTCTCCCCGGCGGTAACATGAAATCCTCTGGCGCCGAGCGAGCGCACGGCGGCGAGGCTTTTGTTCCACATTCCGTCGAGTATAAGTACCTTAGGCCTGCGGCCCATTGGGTGCCGCCTTTCCGAAGACCCTTTTCAGAATGGGCGCGTTCTTGGCGAACGCCCTGAAGAATTTCTTTAGCGGGCCAAATCCGCGTGCGTAGAAGCCTGTATAGGCGAGGATGAGAAGCAGCTCCATAAGCACGAATGGCATCTTGCTGTGTCTGAAGACAAGGTGAACGCCGTCATACAGATGCCATTTCCTGTGGCGCAGCAAAGGTGCCATCTCATTATACAGAGCGGTCCCAGGATAGGGCGTGAGGATGGTAAATTGAGCGACTGCTGTGTTGAGCTTCCTTGCGTGCCTGATCGTTGCAAGCGTAGTTGCTACCGTATCATTGAGACCGCCCAGGATGAAGCTGCCAAAGGCCTCAATGCCGTTACGCCTGAGAAGATCAATCGCCCTGAACGGTATGTCCTGAGTGATTCCCTTATTGAATTCCTTAAGCGCAGCAGGATTCGCGCTCTCTACGCCTATATATACGGTCTTTGTGCCGGCCTTCGCCATCAGACCGACCATGT
>Ga0187786_10000027_pt1 | contig 49316 bp, 44 predicted proteins | sample 0815_BV2_10_20_M_FD_132449 | JGI IMG/M metagenome (GOLD analysis project Ga0187786, IMG submission 132449) | Tropical peat soil microbial communities from peatlands in Department of Meta, Colombia - 0815_BV2_10_20_MG | ecosystem: Environmental > Terrestrial > Soil > Wetlands > Peat | place...
AATGGTAGGCACGAGGGGTTTCGAACCCCTGACCTCTACCGTGTCAAGGTAGCGCTCTCCCACTGAGCTACGCGCCTATTCAGCAAACAACAGTTATACATTAAATACGAAACTCGTTTATTTTGTCAATAATTAGCAGTGCACTTCGGCAAATCCATGCTATTCACTTGACTATTGCTTGTCTGATATAAATGCATATTATGCAAGGACTTTCATCTGAGCTTGAATTAAATATTTTTCCGCACTATGGGCCCCATGCATTCTCAACTATGATAACTGGCTGGTCAAAACGAATCTGTTTTCTATATTGAATTTCTTGATTACCTGACAATACATGGATAGAATGAGTTGAAAGGCGTCGTTCGCATGCTAACTAAAGCAAGAGGGAGCCTTATTTATGATAAAGATACTTATCGCTGACGATCACACGATTGTCCGGGAAGGGTTAAAGCAAATACTGATGGATACGAACGATATGGTGGTTGCAGCTGAAGCAACCAATGGCCAGGAGGTGCTGGACAAGGTATGGAAAGATGAATTCGACGTGATCGTTCTGGATATTGCCATGCCTGGAAGAAGCGGTCTGGATATATTGAAAGAATTGAAAGGCTTTAAACCCAAGCTGCCGATACTTGTCCTGAGTATGTATCCGGAGGACCAGTATGCATTACGCGTGCTGAGAGCTGGCGCAGACGGTTATTTGACAAAAGAGAGCGCTCCAAATGACTTGATAACTGCAATCCGAAAAGTCTATGAGGGGAAAAAATATATTAGTTCTTATCTTGCTGAAAAGCTTGCATTCGGGTTGGAAGCCGATGCTGTCAAGCCCCCTCATGAATTGCTTTCAGACAGAGAATATCAGGTAATGTGCTGCATTGCATCTGGTAAAACCGTTAAGGAAATTGCTGAGGAACTGTCATTAAGCGTAAAAACTATCAGCACCTACCGTTCCAGAATACTTGAAAAAATGGGGATGAAGAATAATGCAGAGCTGACGCATTATTCAATACAGAATCATCTTGTAGATTAATTATGTAGGACAATTTCGTACAAGAAAATAAGCCTTGCGACGACATGAAAATTGGATTTTGTCTGATGTCAATCGTTGCTTTGAAAAGCTTAACATGAATAGTAGGCATGTGTATTATGGCTTATCCTAAATTACTTTATTAATGGAAGAGGAGGGACACCATGGAAAAGAAGAAGCCTGCAACTGAGCTTATAAGACGTGAAAGCCCCAGGGTGATGTCTCCTTTCAGTGATATGGAGCGAATGATGGAGGATTTAATAAGGAGACCTTTTTCGATGTTCCCTGCTGCATGGCCGAGAATGGGATTTTCGGAGGAAGACTTATCTCCTGCAGTGGATATTTTTGAGCAGGAAGATTCAGTTATTGTGAAGGCTGAATTACCAGGTTTGAAGAAAGAAGATATAAGCGTTGAGCTTAACGAAGGTGTCTTAAGAATAGCCGGAGAGAAGAAACGGGAAGAGATGATTGAAAAGAAAGACTATTACAGAATGGAACGTTCTATGGGCTCATTTGAACGTCGTATCAGTCTTCCATCTGGGATAGAGACGGATAAAACGAAAGCGTCGTTCAAGGATGGAGTTCTTGAGATTCAAATCCCCAAGAGTGAAGAAGCAAAAAGAAGGGAAAGAAAGATAAAGATAGAATGATTAGCATCAACTTTGACTAGCCCGGTCTGGTTTGTTAAAAGCCCCCTCCGAGCACGTCGGTCCCCCCCTTGCAATGCCGACGTGCTTTTTTTATTCGGAAATTGCACTATTGCCTAGCCTTGACGGTCTTTATCTTGCAACGTATACTTAATTAAACTAATGTCCATAATTCAAAAGAAAGCGAAAAAAATCAGAGAACAAAAGCCCGGATTACCGGACATGTTTCGTGAACCATCGTGGATGATGGTTTTTTTCTTCGCAGTTATTTTAGTTGTCGTATATTTAAGCGGCAATCTGTTATCTACTAAGAAAATTGTTAGATATGACTTATCTTATTCTGAATTTATTCAGCAACTGGATTCAGGCAATGTGAAATCGGTATTGATTGAAAAACTGCTCGTTCAGGGAGAGTTGAAGAAGGACATATCGATACCTGCTGCGAATGATAAAGAAACAGCAAAAGTTCGAATCTTTCAAACGTACCTGCCGGCTTTCCAGGGAGAGGGAATTCTGCAAAAATTGCGAGATCAAAATGTTGCTGTAACAATCCGGCCGGAAGAAAAGCCATCGTTGTTCGAGCAGTTTCTGCTTGCTGTTCTGCCCTGGGCTTTGATAATCGGGGTCTGGATTTACGTTATGAAGCGGTCTCAAAAGCTGCAGGGCGGACCAGGCGGACTATTTACATTCGGAGAAAGCAAGGCAAGACTGTATGACTCGTCAAAACCGAACATTACCTTTAAAGATGTCGCCGGCATGGACAACGTCAAGACGGAACTAAGGGAGACTATAGATTTTCTCAAAGACCCCTCAAAATTTCGAAGACTGGGAGCAAAGGTGCCTAAAGGCGTACTTCTCATAGGTCCTCCTGGCACAGGCAAGACACTTCTTGCGCGCGCCACAGCTGGAGAGGCAGGGGTTCCTTTTTTTAGCATCAGCGCTTCTGAGTTCATCGAGATGTTTGTCGGGGTTGGCGCATCGCGCGTGAGAGACATGTTCAAGAAGGCCAGGGCTGCACAGCCCAGCATTATATTTATTGATGAGATAGATGCGGTAGGCCGTACTCGCGGTGCAGGACTCGGTGGAGGCCATGACGAAAGAGAGCAGACATTGAACCAGCTTCTGAGCGAGATGGATGGTTTCGACCCCCATGAGGAAGTGATCGTAATAGCTGCCACTAACAGACCGGACGTCCTTGATCCAGCGCTTTTACGGCCGGGTCGTTTTGACCGCAGCATAGTTATTGACCGCCCTGGATTAAAGGAAAGAAAGATGATATTACAGGTACATGTTAGGAATAAGATACTTTCGGAAGACGTTGATCTAGAAACAATCGCAAGGGGAACTCCAGGGCTGACCGGCGCCGATCTTGAAAACATTGCCAATGAAGCGGCGCTTATCGCTGTAAGAAAGAATAAGCAGCACGTGGATATGAGCGATTTCGAAGAAGCCAGAGATATTATTCTTATGGGATCAGTAAGGGAAGAGCCTATGAGTGAACTTGAAAGAAAGATAACAGCCTATCATGAAGCAGGTCACGCGCTTGTGGCTTACTCGCTGCCATACACGGATCCGATCCATAAAATAAGTATAATCCCGAGAGGAATGGCAATGGGTGTTACACAGCTTATTCCTGCTGAAGACAGGCATTATTATCCAAGAAATTATCTTATGAACCGATTGAGTGTCGCTCTTGGCGGCAGGGGTGCAGAGCGCATTATATTTAATGATATTAGCAGCGGGGCCCAAAACGATCTTAAGGAAGCATCATTACTGGCTGAGAAGATGGTCGCACAATGGGGCATGAGCGACAAGGTTGGTCCATTGAACTTGGGACGTGGAGAGGAGCATCCTTTTTTGGGCCGGGAGCTTGCTCAGCCGAAGCGTTACAGCGAAGACATGGCATGGCTAATTGATCAGGAAATACAAAAACTTATGTTGGAAGCTGAGTCTGTAGCCGTTGAAATCCTGCAGAACAATAAAAACACGTTGATTGAGCTGGCAGAAAATCTTCTGGTCGAGGAAGTTCTTGATAAGGCTGCAGTAGAAAAAATCATTGAGAAATCAAAGCGATTATCTTAAAGTCTGATCCAGTAAACACGTCCTAAAATGTGTTCTAAATCCTTGATAAATGCCTATTTTCATGGTACAATGCAGACAGTGAGGACAGTACTGACTTTAATAATGTTTCTTTTGCTGGCTGTTGACGTTGATGCTGATATGTATCAGAACATTGCTAAAGACGGCAGCATGCTTTTCAGCAATCTTCCGTCGTCAGGGGCCAAGGTGATTGTTAGGGAGAAGCGAGCGAGTCACAAGGGCGCCATAAGAACGACAAAAAACAGAAATGTCTGTTCGGGCAATTATAATGACATAGCTGAGGCAAAGGCAAAAAAGCATAATGTTGATCCGAAACTTGTAAAAGCCGTTATTAAAGCTGAATCGAACTGGAATCCCAGTGCAGTGTCGAACAAGGGGGCTGTCGGGATGATGCAGCTTATGCCTAAGACAGCTAATGATATGGGCGTCTGCAATCCACTTGATGCCGAAGAGAATATAGAGGGAGGCACAAAGTATCTTAGATACCTGCTTGACAAGTTTAATGGCAATATGGCATTGGCCCTTGCTGCCTATAACGCAGGGCCTGCCAGGGTTGAGAAGACGGGTGGCGTGCCGTCAATACCGGAAACCATGGATTATGTCAAACGCGTGATGAGCGATTATTCAGGCGGTAACTATGTTTATGCTGGGAGAATAACCAGGATTAGGACACTTGTTCTTAAGGATGGGTCCATGCTGTATACTAATGCCTTTAATTCCAGCCGCTCTTATTCCACTAATTAAGGATTAACAAGGGCTAGAGATGCATAATGAACACTCTCTCCTCAGGGAAGAGATAGCCGCGCTCAAGAAACAGCGCAATGCCATAATACTGGCACACAATTATCAGCGGGATGAGGTCCAGGCAGTTGCCGACCATACTGGAGATTCACTTGAGTTGTCCAGGACTGCTGCATCAATAGATTGTGAGGTCATTGTCTTCTGCGGCGTCCATTTTATGGCCGAGAGTGCAGCCATTCTTTCGCCTGGCAAGACTGTGCTTTTGCCTGAGTCTGATGCGACATGTCCAATGGCAGACATGGTTGAAGTTTCAGTATCCCGGAAAGTCTGGAAAAACTTTCCCGGATACTCGGAACAGCCGATGTTTATCTTCCCGCACGATTTTTCTCTCAGGGACATGAAACGGCAATACCATGGGGTACCAGTGGTGGCCTATGTAAATACTACAGCCGAAGTTAAGGCTGAGAGCGATATATGCTGCACGTCTGCCAATGTGGTAAAAGTGATAGAGTCATTGCCTGACGACAAGGTCATATGCATTCCAGACAGGAACCTGTCGATGTGGGCCCAAAAAAATACAAATAAACAGGTTATAGCATGGGACGGTTTTTGCCATGTCCATGACCGTGTGACAAAAAATGATGTTCTTGATGCAAGAAAGAAGCATCCCTCTGCGCTGCTTATGGCCCATCCGGAGTGTAGACTTGAAGTGTTGGAACTGGCTGACTATGTGACAAGCACCTCCGGGATGCTTAGATACGTCCATTCATCGAAATCGAAAGAGTTTATTGTCGGCACAGAGCTTGGTCTTATGTATAGACTGAGACAGGATAATCCCGAAAAGCAATTTTATCCTCTCAGGGATGATATGATCTGTTCAAATATGAAGAAAACAACTCTCAAGAGTATCATCAATGCCCTTAAGCATAATGAGAAGATCATTAGGGTGCATGAAGAGATACGGATACGTGCTAAGAATGCGCTGGACCGTATGCTGGACATAAAATGAACGATGTCTAATATGGCGGTTGATGTCTTCCGAAAATCCTCTGAGAAATCTCATCATTGAGCTGATAAGAAGAGAAGGTCCCATATCCTTCAAGGATTTTATGGAGACAGCTCTTTATACTCCTGGATTAGGTTATTACGCAAAAGATTCAACTTCGATTGGCCGGAATGCTGATTTTTATACGAGCCCGCATTTGCATCCAATATTTGGAGCAATGATCGGCAAACAGCTGGAAGAAATGTGGCATCTTTTGGGGAGTCCAAAGCAATTTCATGCTGTTGAGATTGGTGCCGGCATGGGTTTTCTGGCATACGATATACTTGAATATCTCGATAACACAGATTTTTTCAGCTCGCTCACATATACAATCGTAGAACGAAATCAAGCCGTTGCGAAGAAACAGACCTCATTGCTTGAAAAGTACGACCATAAAGTCCGCTTTGAGAGCAGTATTTCAGATCTTGCTCCTGTAACAGGCTGCTTTCTTTCAAATGAACTGTTAGATGCTTTCCCGATACATCTTGTTGAAATGAACGGAGGATTGTGCGAAATATTCGTTTCTATCGGAGAGCAGGGAGCTTTCACTGAAATTATGAGGCCATGCAATAGTGAGATTATCAGCTATTTTAAGGAATTTTCTGTTGACCTCCAGTCGATCATGAACGATGGATATAGGACCGAAGTGAACCTTGATATCAGAAAATGGCTTTACAAAATAGCGCTGAAGTTATCAGAAGGGTTTGTGCTCACCATTGATTACGGCTATCCTGCTGACGACTACTATAGCGTTGAGCGGAATACAGGAACAATGTTGTGCTATCACAAGCATAGCGTTAATGATAATCCGTATATAAATATCGGCGAGCAGGATATAACGGCGCATGTCAACTTTTCTGCACTTAAGAAATGGGGTGAGGAGGTCGGCCTGAGTCCCGTTGGATTTTCTCCACAGGGACCATATCTGATCTCTTTAGGCATTGATGAAATACTTACTGACAGGCCGGAATTAATTGGAGATGTAACCGATACTGCAAAGATCAAAAGGCTTATTCTTCCGGAGGGCATGGGAGAATCTCATAAAGTTATGGTGCAGTATAAGGGTGATAAAGAGATTAGGATGCGCGGCTTTATGTTGCGATCCAGATTGAGAAATTTGTAGAAAACGGGTCTATATTACTAAGCCTGCCTTGTATATTTTTTCAGTTGATCCATGCTTTTAATAACACGTTCAGGGGTGTGAGCCTCGATAGTATGAATACAGTTCTTATTGCCAAGAAGAGAGAAAAGCTTATTAAAATCGAATGTCCCCTCTCCGATAGGATAATGCTGGTCTCCACTGCGGTTGTTGTCATGAAGGTGAAGTTCAATAATATAAGTACCGATCTGCTCCATCCATTCAGCAATAGGCACAATTGAAAAAAGATTGCAGTGTCCTGTATCAAAGCAGATGCCGAAATTATCAGAAGACATCTTTTCCATAAGCATCCTTAGATTTGTTGGTTCGTCCTCAAATATATTTTCGATAGCTACTTTGCATCCCAGGGATTGGGCTCTGCGATTAAGCGGATACCATGTTTCGAGACTTTTGGCAAGCCACAGGTCGGTGCTCAGGTTGTATTTCCATTTCTCGTAACCGGAATGGAATACAATTGCGAGCGGATTCATAATCTCTGCGATATCCAGTACTTGGTTGAATCTGGAGATAGTGGCCTGACGCACCTGCCTGTCGACGGCAGCCGGTGAAAGGTCCATAAACGGTGCGTGAAAGGAGAGTGAGGGCTTATAGTCAAGCAAACCCATAACGCTTTTCAATTGATCATTTCCTAATATATCGAGAGAGTCGGAACTGAAATAGATCTCCAGATTCAATCTGTTTTGTCTTATCAAATCGATGTAGTGCTCTATCTTTTCGAAAGGCACATGCACGTGGGGTGAGGTCATCTATTTTACTGCAGCTTCTTCTTTCTTGGGTTTGGACTCAGCCTTTGTCTTGTCTTCCTGTTTTGATACCTCGGTCTTGCCCTCGGACTTATCGGGGGACTTATCACTATTGCTCGTTGACTTTCCGGAAGCATAATCCGTTGCGTACCATCCAGTGCCTTTCAGTACAAAAGAGGTATGAGAGATCATTTTTTGTAACAGGCTGCCGCAGTCCGGACATGAGGACAATGGAGCATCACTGAATTTCTGCATGATCTCATGAGTCTTGCCACAGTTTGTGCATCTATATTCATATATCGGCATATACGTTGTTCCTCCAAGCGATCTATAGTCCTATAATAATAAACGGTTGCCACTCCGGTCAATAAAGCTGTTATTATCATTGACATAATTGATATTATTCTGTTTAAATATTTATCTAATTCATTCGGGGGTGCAATGGGATGTATGCAATCATAGAGACTGGCGGAGAACAAATCAGGGTAACTGCCGGAGATGTTATATCGGTCGAGAAAATTGCAGGAGAAGACGGTTCGGAGATTACACTTGAAAAGGTGCTTATGATTGAAAAAGACGGCAAGGCAGTCTTTGGAAGGCCCTATTTGCAAGGCGCAAAGGTTAAAGCGGATATAATGCGCACGACCAAAGACGAGAAGGTCCTTGTACTGAAACATCAGCCAAAGAAAGCTACAAAGAAGATCAGAGGGCACCGCCAGTACTCTACAACTTTGAAAGTCAAAGAGATCATCGGAGGATAGAATGGCACACAAGAAAGGCGTTGGCAGCACGCGAAATGGACGCGATAGTGAATCACAAAGACTCGGAGTGAAGAGATTCGGTGGCCAGCTTGTTAGAGCCGGCAATATATTGGTAAGGCAGCGCGGTACGAAATTTCATCCCGGCAATAATGTTGGAAAGGGATCAGACGACACGCTTTTCGCGCTCATCGATGGAGTGGTCAAGTTTGAGAGAAAAGACAGGGATAGGACGAAGGTCAGCGTTTATGCATCAGTCTCTACGGTAGCGAACGCATAGTTAATAAGCTCTTAAGGAGAAAAGGAAGGCGGTCTGATAAAGCAGGCTGCCTTTTTTGTTTATGCAATTTGTTGATTATGTAAATATTTACATTAGGGCAGGCGATGGCGGACGGGGTTGCGTGAGCTTTCGTCGGGAAAAGTACGTGCCTAAGGGTGGCCCGAATGGTGGTGATGGCGGCAGAGGTGGACATATAATCATTCGAGCTTCGAGTGGACTGAATACTCTTCTTGATCAGCGATATAAGAAAGAATATAAAGCACAGAATGGCGAGCATGGAAAAGGCAGTAACAAACATGGAAAGAATGGCGAAGACCTGGTTATTTTCGTACCAGTGGGTACACTTATAACAGATTCTGAAAACGATGAGATTGTTGCAGACCTGGATTCCGACGGCGCAGAAATACTGGCTGCCAAAGGGGGCAGGGGTGGTCTTGGTAATGCACACTTTGCAACGCCTACGCGCCAAGTGCCGCGATTCGCACAGCCGGGAGAAGAGGGCGAGGAAAAACGGTTTGTGCTCGAATTAAAACTTTTGGCTGATGTAGGTTTAATCGGCCTTCCTAACGCAGGCAAATCAACCTTGATTTCAGCCATATCGTCTGCAAAACCGAAAATTGCTGATTATCCTTTCACAACGCTTGTGCCCAATCTTGGAGTTGTTAAGTATCGGGATCATACTAGTTTCGTGGTGGCTGATATACCCGGCCTTATCGAAGGCGCACACGAGGGTGCTGGTCTTGGGTTCCAGTTCTTGCGTCATGTGGAGAGGACATCAATGCTTCTTCACTTGGTTGACGTTTCTGATTCGGCATCTGCAGATCCCATTGCAGATTTTGAAAAGATAAACCGGGAATTAGTATTATACAGTCGAGAGCTGACAAATAAGCCGATGACTGTAGTCGGGACAAAGACTGATCAGGCCTTTGACGGGACCAGGCTTTTGAAGCTTACGGAGTATTGCCGTACGAAGGACATAGACTTTTTCGGCATATCAGCTGTTACGGGTGAGGGCTTGGAGCATTTGCTTATTCATATAGTTCGGAAGATTGAAGAAATGCGGGCATGCAAAGAATAGTAGTTAAAATAGGCAGCAACATACTGACTCATTCCAATGGTCGGCTTAACCATAAGAGGATTCATTCGATAGCCCATGATGTTTCACTGGCGAGTGAAGCTGGTTACGAAGTCGTACTGGTTTCATCCGGTGCTATTGCCGCCGGCATGGAAAAGATGGGTTTGACCGAAAAACCGACAGAAATTGTGCTGAAACAGGCAGCTGCGGCAGCAGGCCAGTCATCACTCATGAGGATTTACGAGCGCAGTTTCGGCAGGCATAACAAGAAGGTGGCCCAGATCCTGCTTACGCGCAATGTCGTATCATTCAGACCTACTTATCTTAACTCCCGAAATACCTTAAATACATTGCTTTCATACGGACTTATTCCGATAGTGAACGAAAATGATACCGTTGCAACTGATGAAATTAAATTTGGAGATAATGATCATCTGGCAGCTATTGTCGCCGGCCTTATCGATGCAGACCGGCTAATCATTCTGTCTGATGTCGATGGATTGTACTCAGCAGATCCCAAGAAAGATGACAAGGCTCGTATAATCCCGTTTGTGCGTGAGATTACGCCTGCGCTTGAAGCCAGGGCAGGAGGCGCTGGAAGCCGTGTCGGCACCGGTGGTATGTATTCGAAACTATTGGCAGCTAAGAAGGCTACATCTTTCGGCATAGGCGTCAATATAATCAGCGGGAAGAGAAAAGGTCTACTGATTTCGCTCCTTGGCGGAACACATCACGGTACGGAATTTATATCTAAAAAGAGGGATATGACTTCAAGAAAAGCGTGGATTGCTTACGCGATGAGCCCCAGGGGGAAACTTGTACTTGATGATGGTGCTGTTCATGCATTGATGAACGGCGGAAAAAGTTTGCTGCCTTCGGGGATAATAAGCATAGAAGGAAATTTCGGTCATAATGAGGCCGTAGTGTGCCTGGATCAGAACGGCAATAGGATCGCAAAAGGCATTGTGAATTATTCCTCGTTAGAGCTGGATATGATCAAAGGCAAGAAGACTTCAGAGATTCAGAATATTCTTGGAGTCAAACATGATGATGAGATCATCCACCGCGATAACATGGTGATTCTACAAAAATAATTTGCAAGTTAAGTCAGCTTTGAAAAATCTGCAATTCTTAATCCAAGCGCCTGCACTGACTTAAGCAATGCAAGGCGGTTCTGCTTGATCTCTTCGTTCTTGTCCATAATAAGCACTTTGTCGAAGAAATTATTGACAACATCCTTAAGAGTAATCAGAACATCGACAGCTTCCAAGTACTTCTCGTCTTTGATGCAGTCTGCAATTAATGGTGTGGCTCGCTCCACTGCATTGTGAAGTGATTTTTCTTCGTCTAAAGCCAACAGCGATTTATTAATCTCAGATGCAGCAGCCTTAGGCGCTATGTTATTTATTCGCTTCATCATTAATAAAAAGCCTTCATAATCGCTGTAAGACTTAAGGCGCATCAATGCATCCATCTTTTCTTTAACCATGAATAATGGCTCGGACCCTATAAAAGGTGTAATGGACGCTATGACGTCTGCCGAATAACCGGCAGGTTGAAAGATGGGATCAAAACGCTGCTCGAAAAAGCGTATTATGCTGCCGATGATATTATCTTTTTCCATTACATCATATGGCTTGAGCACTTCAGGCAGCAGATCAGCTAATGAAATATTAAAATGCTTATCAATTAAAATAAGCAGCGCCCCGATGGTTTGCCTTCTCAATGCAAACGGATCTTCTGTCCCAGATGGTGCCATTCCGATCATGAAAAAAGAAGCTATATTATCAAGTTTGTCGGCTAGGCTCACGATGGCACCGGTTATACTTTCCGGCAGCGAATCGCCGGAAAATCTGGGTAAATATTGCTCTTTGATTGCTACTGATACTTCTCTCCGCCGTCCTTCGTTCAGGGCATAATAATGTCCCATTATCCCCTGAAGCTCCGGGAATTCGCGTACTACACCGGAGATAAGATCAGCTTTTGACAGCAGTGCCGCAGTCCGAGCATCTTCTTTTCTGTCAGGACAGCACTTACTTGCGATGAATGCCGCCAGCGCTGATGCTCTGATGCACTTTTCATGAATGCTTCCCAAACGATCATGGAACACTACATTTTTGAGCCCTTCCAGCCGGGATACAAGAGGCACTTTCTTGTCCTCTTCAAAGTAAAAGCGTGCATCCTCGAAGCGCGCCTTTATAACCTTCTCGGCACCTTTTCTTACAGTATCAGTATTATCAAGGCGAGTATTGCTCACAACGATAAAATTATTGACCAGACTTCCCCTGCCGTCTTCCAGAGCGAAATATTTCTGATGGTCCTTCATGACTGTTACAAGGAGTTCTTTTGGCAGACTTAAATATTCAGACGGAAATGCGCCAAGCATGGGAACCGGATACTCTATCAGATACATTACATGGTTCATCAGTTCTTCATCTTCAACCATAATGCCATTGACCGATGCTGCCAGTTTGGTGGTACCGTCAGAAATCATCTTTCTTCGTTCCATCGGATCCAGGATGACAAAATTATTCCTTAGCAGGTTTATATATGTTTTTGCATCTTTGATCTCGAAGGCTGCAGGTGACAAAAAGCGGTGTCCCCTTGTGGTATTACCACTAGTCAATCCCTCAAACTCAAATTGCACTTTCTGATTGTCATAAATGGATAAGATCCAATGGACAGGCCTGACAAAGCGGAAATCACCAGAGCCCCAGCGCATTGCTTTTGGAAAATGAAGAGATGTTAGTAGTTTCGGCAGCAGGTCTGGCAGCACTTCCGCGGTTGAGGCTGAAGACTCTTTAACAGAAGCGAAGACATAGCGGCCTTTCCCTTTTTCCTTAACCGCAATATCTCCGATATCGATTCCGTTATTTCTTGCGAATGCTTCAGCCGCTTTAGTCGGCTTACCATCTTTGTCAAAAGCAACGTTCTCAGGAGGTCCCCATACATCCTTTTGTGATGCTGTCTGAGTGCGTTGCAGTTCAACTATCATGGAAAGCCTGCGTGGCGTAGCAAGGGCTCTGAGATCATGTGTCAAGATACGATACTCGCTGAAAAGCTTTTCTGCACTCTCCTGTATTTTGACTATTGCCTCTGATAGAAAGCGCGCCGGTATTTCTTCAGTACCTATTTCGAAAATTAGTAGCGCCGCGGAATTTATTGTCTTAGGTGCATGATTATTGATGGTCATTATTCCTCTTTAAAAGCGGAAAATTCATCGATTCACGCTGCTGCAGGAAAGCTTCTGCACACGCTTTGGCAAGCGCTCTCACTCTCGCTATGTAACCTGTGCGTTCAGTTACCGAAATAACGCCTCTTGCATCTAGAAGATTGAAGGTGTGGGAACACTTAAGGCAATATTCATATGCCGGCATAACAAGACCGATGTCATGCATCCTTTTCGATTCGCTTTCATACGATTCAAACTGGGGGACAAGTAAATCAGTATTTGCATGGTCGAAGTTGAATTTTGAAAATTCAACTTCGTCTTGTTTATGGATCTCTCCGTATTTGATCCCCTTGCACCATTCGATATCGAATATATTGTCGATGTCCTGAAGGTACATGGCGATTCTTTCAAGGCCATATGTTATTTCCAGCGATACAGGCTTAAGGTCAATTCCTCCCACTTGCTGAAAATATGTAAATTGGGTGATTTCCATTCCGTCAAGCCAGACTTCCCACCCTAATCCCCATGCACCCAGGGTAGGAGATTCCCAGTCATCTTCTACAAAACGTATATCATGCCTTAAAGCTTCAATTCCCAGCATCGCAAGACTTTCGAGATAAAAGTCCTGGCTTTCCATTGGCGAGGGCTTCAGAATGACCTGATACTGATAATAATGCTGCAGCCGGTTGGGATTCTGGCCATACCTGCCATCTGTTGGCCTTCGGCATGGCTCGACATAAGCTGTTTTCCATGGCTCAGGTCCAAGAACCCTAAAAAAAGTCGCAGGATGAAAAGTTCCGGCACCGACTTCAAGATCATAGGGCTGCAGTATCAGGCAGCCCTTACGGGTCCAGTATTCGTTCAATCGAGCTATCAGATCTTGAAAGTACATGAAATTAAATAATAAATTATCCTTTATGAAGCGCCTATATTATATGAATAAAGGACTCTTTGTCAAACGTGCAAAATTGCTCTGTTAGACAGTTATCGGATGAAATGACTTCTTTCATTAATCAAGCTGGTGAGAGTATACTTAACAGTAATTAAAGTGAATAGTTTAAAATCTTGGGATGATATCCCTTTACGGAGTCAATAATGCGGTTTGATGATTTTTCGTTGAGCAAAGAAACCATGAAGGCGCTCTCAAAAATCGGGTTTGAGGAGCCGACGCCGATTCAGGTTTCAGCAATTCCAATTATTTTGAGGGGCGGTGATGTTATAGGTCAGGCTCAGACGGGAACCGGCAAGACTGCTGCTTTCGGCATTCCGATTGTCGAAGCACTTCAGCGCAGCAAAAAGACATTTGCGCTTGTACTTGAACCTACCCGCGAACTTGCAGTTCAGGTGTCTGAGGAAATAAGCAATATTGGCAGATATAAAAAAGTGCAGGTCCTTCCGGTCTATGGGGGCAAATCAATAGAAAATCAGATCAAAGCATTCAAGCGGGGAGTAGATATCGTAGTTGGCACTCCCGGGCGAATTCTCGATCACATCAGGCGCAAGACATTTTCATTGTCTGAGTTAAGAATTGTTGTTCTCGATGAGGCAGATGAAATGCTTGATATGGGCTTTATCGAGGATATTGAAACAATTTTGACCCAGACTCCTCCTGAACGACAGACCTTGCTCTTTTCAGCGACCATGCCGGAGCCCATTTTATCCATAGCAAAGAAGTATATGAAGAAGCCTGAAAAGATACGTGTAAACCCGGGCAGCATGGTTGTTCCGAAGATAAAGCAGGTTTTTTATGAAGTGAGAAACGAAGATAAAATTAATGCCTTGGCACGACTGCTGGATGTTGAAGACCCGACGCTCGCTATTGTGTTTTGCCATACAAAGAGAGACGTTGATGAAGTCAATCAGAAACTACAGCATATGGGATATAACACTGATGCTTTGCACGGGGATTATTCTCAGGCGCGGCGTGAAGAGGTCATGAACAAATTCAGAAAGGGCCAGGTGGAAATACTGATTGCGACGGATGTTGCTGCCAGGGGACTTGATATCCAAAACGTATCTCATGTATTTAATTTCAGCATTCCTCAGAACCCTGACAACTATATTCACAGGATAGGCAGAACGGGCAGGGCAGGAAAATCAGGTATCGCAATAACTTTTGTGACACCAAGGGAATATACATTTTTGCGCCAGATTGAGAAAAAGGCACAGACTGTAATAGGAAAGAAGAAACTGCCGTCGCACAAAGACGCTCTTGAGGCACTTAAGAAGAATATTGAAATGTCTCTGAAAGCAATTATTAATGAGAAACAGCATCTGATTTATGCTGATGTAGTAAATCAACTCACTGAACTCTCTAGCCCGAATGATCTCGCTGCTGCTGCCCTTTTTGCGGCTTATGGAGAGTTACCCGGAGAAATGCCCTCGGTGGACCGTCCTGAAGGGAGCGGACGTAGAGTCAGACTTTTTATGACTGTTGGACGCAAAGATAAGATAAATGTAGCTGACATAGTCCAGTCGATAGCATCCGAAGCAAGGATACCACAAAGGAAGATCGCGAACGTGCGAGTAATGGACAAATTTACATTTGTTGATGTTCCTGAGGAATTTGCGGACTGTATAATAGGATCACTGAATGACATGGTTTTGAAGGGCAGGAAGATCAGGGTTGCGGAAGCTCGGAAGTGACATGCATAGATAATTTTTCTTGCAGCAGGCGTAGACGGATTCCGTTGCCAAAGAATACTTTCATTTAAAGAGTAAACGCCATGAGAATACTTCTTGTTGAAGACGAAAAAGGGGTTGCTAATTTTGTAAGAAAGGGACTTGAAGAGGAACATTATACTGTTGATCATGAAATTAATGGTCTCGACGCTCTTAGCTATATAACGACAAACCAATACGATCTGATCATTTTGGACATAATGCTCCCCGGACTGAACGGTATTGAGATATGCAAGAAGATCAGGTCTGATGGTATTCACACGCCGGTGATGATGCTTACTGCCCGAGAATCGATTGGTGATAAAGTGCTGGCTCTCGACAGCGGAGCTGATGACTATCTTACGAAGCCTTTTTCATTCGACGAATTCCTGGCAAGGGTGAGAGCGCTTCTGAGAAGGAAAAAAGACTCTCTTACTGAATTGTCATGGGGAGCGCTCCGTCTGGATATTGTTGCACATAAAACGTTTATTGAAGATAAGGAAATTGTACTGAGTCCTAAAGAGTATGCAATTCTTCAGTATCTATTGAGAAATAAAGGCCGGATCGTGTCCCGAACTCAAATCCTGGAAAACGTGTGGGGCTATGATCATAACCCGGCAACCAACGTTGTCGATGTCCATATTAAAACTTTGAGGGAAAAACTGGGTCATTCCCTTGAAGGCGATATTATCAGGAGCGTCAGAGGCGTAGGATATACAATCGACAGTGAAGGTGAATGAGCCCGCATAATTTATGAAGAAAATTTCATGAAAAATTTATCTTTAATTCATTTGTCTGCTGTATCCTTAATGTTGACGCAAAATATATTGCTGCCACGGGGCCCGGCTCTAAATGATCAAACCGACTCAGCGAAAGCTGACATTTATCTTTACCACTATAGTCATCGTATTCAACGCTTTAGTTCTTTTAATTAGTTTTATCACCTTTAACCGCAGCCTTACCAGAAGTCTCAAGAATCATATTAATCATGACGTCCAGGATGAATATCTTGCCTATGCCAAGAACGGTGATTTTAAAACCCTTGAAGAAATGAGGGAGCATGAATATTTTCAGGTATTTGATCAGGAGGGAAAATTAATATCCGGCACGTACGGATTTCAGTTTTTCAATCTTCCCGTCAATAGGGATTTAATTGCGCAGGCACTATCAGGCAAGCAGAAATATGATACAGTCGACTATAACAATGAACGTTATCTTGTCTCCTATGTCCAAGTTGATGATCAAAATGTAAGCAGGGTTGCGATGCCTCTGGCAGCCATTCTGGCTTATGAAAGAAACTTTGTTAATCTGTCGTTATTGATGATGCCGGTGCTGCTTGTAATTTCTTTTTTGGTCAGCCGATATCTTGTAAATCAAGCCATGAAGCCCATCGCTGACGTGTTTGCCTTTCATGAGAATTTTTCTTCAAATGTGACTCACGAGCTGAGATCTCCCCTTGCATCACTCAAGGGCAATGTCGAAGTTGCTCTGCGGAAAGAAAGAAGTATTGATGATTATAGAGAGACGCTCAGGCTCGGTCTGCGAGAAGTTGATCGCATGGTTGATATGATCAATAACCTTTATATGCTGGCCTCCTCTAAATTTCGACCTCTTGACTTGATGAAGAAAGAGACAAACCTTGGGTCGCTGATAAGAAAAATAGTCGAAGCTAGAAGGCCGGATATTATTTCAAAAAAATTAAGCATCGATATGACCGGAATTGACGAAGTGAAGTACAGTTGCGATCATGCACTTATGAGGCGTGCAATTGCAAATCTGATAGACAATGCAGTTAAATATACTCCTGAAGGTGGCATCATAGGCCTTGAGCTTCACAGGGACGAACAGCGATTAACCTTGACTATTTCTAACACGTGCGACGGCTTTAACCGGGAAGAGATGAAGAATTTCTTTCAACCTTTCAGCAGGGGGCAAAATGCCATTCAACGTGGAATAGACGGCAAGGGGCTGGGTTTGTATATTGCCCGCTATATAGTAAAATCGCACGGTGGCGAGATCACCGTCAAGACAACCTCTGATCGCCTCTGCACGGTAGAAATAACATATAAAACATCCAGCTCCAGCTTGCTGAAGCTCATTTGACAAGGCAAACATCATTATTCTATAGTTAATCAGCCTGGGGGAGGCATGGGCCTGAGAGTTTCCTGTTATTGGAAAGACCCCTGAACCTGATCCGGATAATTCCGGCGTAGGAAATGGTAGCAACTTTAAAGGAACCCTTATTCCGGCCAGGATAGGGGTTTTTTGTTTTTCAGAATATCATGAATATTTTATTGAACGGAGAAAGCAAACAAACAAAATGCAAGACAGTGTCTGAGCTTCTAAATGAGCTCGACATCAGGCTTGGTCGGGTTGCAGTGGAGGTGAACTTGCAGATTATAAGGAAGACAGATTATGAATCGCATCAATTGTCGGAAGGCGATATAGTAGAAATTGTCAACTTTGTAGGAGGCGGATAGTTCATCTAAGCAAGCAGATACTTCTCGTATTTACATATGGAGGTGTGCATGAAAGAAGATATTCTGACAATAAAGGGCATAGAGTTCAAATCCAGATTTTGGATTGGCACAGGCAAATATAAGGATTTCGAAGAGACGGCCAAGGCTATAGAAGCCTCCGGATCTGATGTTGTGACTGTTGCAGTCAGGAGGGTGAATATAACTGACAGAAAATCGCCAAACCTTCTCGATTATATAAATCCGTCTAAATACAAGATCCTACCCAATACTGCGGGATGCTATAACGTGGAGGATGCCCTCAGATATTCTAGGCTGGCGAGGGAAGCCGGCGTATCAGATATGATAAAACTTGAGGTAATAGGCGATGAAAAGACGTTATTCCCGGATGTAATAGGACTTTTAAAGGCTACTGAGATCCTTGCAAAAGAAGGATTTATTGTTTTCCCTTATACAAACGATGATCCTGTTATGGCAAGGAGATTGGAAGATGCGGGAGCTGCAGCCGTTATGCCGCTGGGAGCTCCTATCGGATCCGGACTTGGCGTACGCAATCCATACAATATTAAGATCATTTTGGAATTCGCCAAGGTGCCGGTGATAGTAGATGCCGGCGTAGGTACCGCGTCTGATGCGGCAGTCGCAATGGAACTCGGTTGTGACGCAGTCCTTATAAATACTGCAGTTGCCGGCGCCAAAGAGCCTATATTAATGGCCGAGGCCATTAAACATGCTGTATTGGCAGGCAGGCTGGCTTTCAAAGCTGGAAGAATTTCAAAGAAATTATATGCTACTGCCAGTAGTCCAATTGAAGGTATGCTTTAAGTGTGGCAATAGAAGCTATTTATTTCAGGTTATATTTAATTACTGATAGAAGGATGTTTGATTCGGTTGAATCCTTCTGTAGAGTTGTTGAGCAGGCCCTCTCCGCTGGCGTTAAGGCATTGCAACTGAGAGAAAAGGATATGATGACGCGGGAATTGCTTGATCTATCATACAGAATGCGTGACTTATGCTGGCGATACGGGGCGAAGTTATATATTAACGACAGGTTGGATATTGCTCTCAGCGCGAGTGCCGATGGTATTCATGTCGGACGATCGAGCATTCCGTTAAAGGATCTTAGGCGTGTGGTTGGGACAAAGCTCAAGATCGGCTATTCTGCACATTCGACCGAAGAGGCCGTAGAGGCATATGATGACGGTGCTGACTTTATTACACTTGGCCCAATCTTTCCAACGCCCTCAAAAATGCAATATGGCGATCCGGTTGGATTGAAGCCGCTAAGAGAAACAACGGAAAGGGTGGGCGTGCCGGTGTTTGGTATCGGTGGAATTAAATCAGGAAACATAAGTGAAGTTATGTCATGCGGAGCATCCGGCATCGCTTTAATCAGCGGCATACTTTCTGCCGGTGATCCGGCTGCATCTGCGCGCGAGTATCTTAAAAAGGTTGGTGAAAGAAAATGACAAGAATAGAACAAGCCCGAAAGGGCATTATCACTGCGGAGATGAAGGCTGTTGCCCTCGCTGAGCGTATAGAGCCTGAAAAGTTTGCTAACGATATATCGCAAGGGTTGTCAGTCATAACAAGGAACATCAATCATGATATCGCCCCGTTGGGAATAGGCAGGGGGCTGCGGACTAAGATAAATGCCAACATAGGCACGTCAAAAGACAGGATTTCTTTTGATGAAGAAATTCAGAAACTTGAAGTCCTGGTTAAATATGGCGCCGATGCGGTAATGGACTTGTCGACTGGAGGCGCCATCAGGGATTTGCGCAAGGCATTATTGGCCAGGTCACCTATAGCAGTTGGAACGGTGCCTATTTATGATGCGATCGTTCGCACTGTTGAGAAATATGGCTCTATTGCTAAGATGACGGTGGAACAGCTTTTCGAAGTCATAGAAGATCACGCCAGAGATGGCGTGGATTTTATAACAGTACATTGCGGTATTACGCAACGGGCAATAGAGAGGCTTAAGTCAGACAGTCGTATCCTTGATGTTGTTAGCCGTGGTGGCGCTTTTCTGTTTGAGTGGATGATATACAATGAAAAAGAGAACCCGCTGTTTGAACAATATGATCGGCTTCTCGAGCTTGCTATGAGATATGATCTGACTTTGAGTCTTGGAGACGGGTTCAGGCCTGGATGCCTGGCTGATGCAACGGATAGAAGTCAGCTTGAGGAACTGGTCACACTCGGTGAATTAAGGGATAGAGCTTTAGCTGCCGGCGTTCAGACCATTATTGAAGGTCCTGGGCATGTCCCTCTGAACCAGGTTGAAATGAATATCAGACTGCAAAAAGAGATCTGCAAAGGGGCGCCTTTTTACGTGCTCGGTCCTCTGGTTACTGATATTGCCATGGGATATGACCATATTGCAGCGGCGATAGGTGGTGCTATTGGAGGAGCTGCCGGGGCTGATTTCCTGTGTTATGTTACTCCAGCGGAGCATATCAGGCTGCCCAACATTGAAGATGTCAGGGAAGGTGTTATCGCTTCTAAGATTGCGGCTCATGCAGCTGATATTGCAAAGGGTGTTCCCGGAGCTATTGACAAGGATATACAAATGGCGCACTGCAGAAAGAATCTTGACTGGGAGGGCCAGATATCTCTGAGTTTCAATCCTACCCGGGTTAGAGAATGGAGGGGCGAAGTGCCGCCATCTGTTAATGAGGTGTGTAGTATGTGCGGAGAATTCTGCGCAATCAAGACAGTCGAAAGGGCATTGCGCAAGAGATAATCTATCGCATTGTTAGGGTGAAATGATTAGGACTTATCCGGACTAAACAATCTGAGCCAGGTTTCAAATATTCTAACCTTGTCATCACCATAATGACTTACCATTTTCATGACCTTTTCTGTTGACCTCGGACTTGTCAGGTGTGTCTTATCTTTTGAATAGAATTTGTCGGCAAAGCAGATGATTTGCTCTTCCAGGCTTAGAGGCAGCATATCGCGGAGAGGCAGGGGAAATGCGTTGCGGATAATATCGGCGCAGCCTAACCCTACGCCAACATGCCGCTCACAGACAAGAGCATGAGTTGGCAATCCTTCAGATTCCAAAATCACTCTGCCCAAATACCCGTGACAGATGTATGGATGCGGTCCAAAACATCCGATCTTGCGCAGATCGGTCTGGAAGATGCCGATATCGTGAAGCAAGGCTGCCTCTTCAATGAAAGCATAATCAGGATTCAGATGCTCAAGGCGCCGGGCAATCTCCAGCGACATCCGGGCAACTGCTTTACTATGTTCTGTAAGATAATAGTGTGACTCAGATCCCGGCTGGTAATACTTCTCAATTATTGAAAGCGCATTCACATTCATATTATATCAAACAGACTGTGGTGCTATCTCCTGCAATCAATTGATCAGCCATGCATCTAACACTTCATTGTTGGGCCCAGCTATTGAGGATATACTGACAAGAAGAGGCAGTTATTAATGAAGAGGGAGCTTGATTTGGAACTGACGGAAAATGCTCAGAAAGTCCTTAAAGCGCGCTACTTGCTGAAGAACGCCTCCGGAGAAGTAACAGAAACAGCAGGCGAGATGTTCAGGCGGATTGCGCACAGTATTGCGGCGGCTGACAGTTTATATGGCGAAGATTCTTCTCGCTCTGAGGAAGTCTTTTATCAGATGCTCTCTTCGCTCAGATTTCTTCCGAATTCTCCGACAATCATGAACGCCGGCAAGTCTGGCGGCCAGCTAGCAGCGTGTTTTGTCCTGCCGGTGGAAGACTCGATGAAAAGCATATTTGACACGCTGAAAAATGCTGCATTGATACTGCAAAGTGGTGGCGGAACCGGTTTTTCATTTTCCAGGTTGCGGCCAAAATCCGACACGGTGAAATCCACTGGTGGAGTTGCCAGCGGCCCGGTATCATTTATGAAAATATATAATACTGCCACTGATGTCATAAAGCAGGGAGGTGCACGACGAGGCGCCAATATGGGCATATTGAACGTGGACCATCCCGATATACTTGAATTCATTAGGCTTAAAAGAAAAAGCGGCGAGCTGAGCAATTTCAATATTTCCGTATCTGTGACAGATGACTTTATGGAAGCCGTGAAGAAAGACGCGGAATATAGACTTGTCAATCCCAGAACAGGAGCAACTACAAGCCGTGTGCGCGCAAGAAGTCTATTTGAGGAAATCGTGGAATCAGCCTGGCTGACAGGTGATCCAGGTCTTATCTTCATTGATAGCCTAAATAGAAGCAACCCGACTCCTGGTATCGGCAATTTCGAAAGCACGAATCCATGCGGCGAACAACCGCTGTTGCCATTTGAAGCCTGTGTGCTCGGCTCGATCAATCTTGCCAAATATGTTTCAGACTGCAAAATTGATTTTATATCGCTTGGAAAAGATGTAGCAGAAGCCGTGCATTTTCTTGACAATACTATTGATGTAAATGCTTACCCTTTGCGGGAGATTGAATTGATGCACAAGGGAAACAGAAAGCTAGGACTCGGAGTAATGGGATGGGCTGACATGCTTATTCTTCTCAGGCTGCCCTATAATCAGAGAAGATCATATGAACTGGCGCGATCAGTTATGAAATTTATTCATGAAAAAGCAAGAAAGGCTTCAGCAGTTTTGGCCGCCAGGAGAGGAGAATTCCCTAATTTCAGCGGATCTGTTTATGACATGCCCGGAATGCCGAGATTGCGGAATGCTACACTTACCACAATAGCACCGACCGGCACTCTTTCTATAATTGCAGGGTGCTCCAGCGGGATAGAGCCTATTTTTGCAATAGCATACAAGCGCCTTATTCTGGACACTACTTTGTACGATGTGCACAAGATTTTTGTAGATAGGGCAATTAAAGACGGTTTTTATTCGGAAGAGTTGATGACAAAAATTATGAAGAAGGGTACCCTCAGGGGGCTTAAGGAGATACCTTCTGCAATACGAAGGCTTTTCAGAACGGCGCTGGAAATACCACCTGACGACCATTTGGAGATGCAGGCAGCTTTCCAGGAATTCACAGACAATGCGGTGTCAAAGACAATAAATCTGCCGGCACATGCAAAGAGAGAGGATGTATGGAAGACTTATCTTAAGGCGTACGAAAAAGGCCTGAAGGGCATAACGGTCTTTCGCTATGGCTCAAAGACGGGCACTCTAATGAAATTCAGTGACGCAGATTGATCCGTATTGTTTTTTGCTCCGACTGAGGCTCATGTTATTATATTTAACATCGCATTAAAGCAAGTAAGCACTCAAGGAGGCTAAAGTTGTTACTCGGAGTGAATGTTGACCATATCGCTACAATACGGCAGGCGCGCAAAGGTATTGAGCCGGATCCTCTCATGGCTGCGACACTTGCAATACTTGGAGGCGCTGACGGCATCACTGTGCATCTTCGTGAAGACAGGAGACATATCCAGGATCGCGATTTAATGCTTCTCAGGGAAATGGTTAACTGTGAACTTAATCTTGAGATGGCGGCAACGAGCGAGATGATAGGCATTGCTCTGAAAATTCGACCTGATATGGTTACGCTCGTGCCGGAAAAGAGAATGGAGCTTACCACGGAAGGAGGATTGGACGTTCTCAGCCAGAAAAAACATTTGACGGATGCGGTCCGTAAGTTGAGAGAGTGCGGCATTCCGGTAAGTCTGTTTATCAATCCCGATATTACGGATGTGGATGCTTCAAAGAAAATCGGAGCTGACATGGTCGAGATTCACACAGGCAACTATGCCAACGCGAGCGGAGCAAAGGCAAATAATGAGCTGCACCGGGTAATGGAATCTGTCAGAATTGCCCACAAGCACGGGTTAAGCGTAAACGCAGGGCATGGCCTGAACTATTTCAATGTAAAAGAAGTTGCATCGCTGGAAAATATCAGAGCTCTTTATATCGGACACAGCATAATATCTCGTGCTGTTCTGGTAGGCATGGAGCGCGCCGTGGGGGAAATGAAGGAGTTGATCAATAACCGTCGATGATCGCAGGAATAGGAACTGACATAGTCGAGATCGACCGAATCCGTCAGGCAGTTGGTAAATGGGGCGATAGATTTGTCAAAAGGATTTTCGTTGAGTCTGAATTATCTTATTGCTATTCGAAAAGGGATCCATTTCCAAGCCTATCGGCACGTTTTGCAGCCAAAGAAGCTGCTGTCAAGGCTCTTTCAAGTCTTATAGCAAACGACCAGATTTTTATGAGTGATGTCATAATTAATAACGAGATTTCAGGCAAGCCGTATATAGTTATCTCAGAGAGGGCATGTAAATATCTCGATGGCGATTTAACCTTTCATCTTACGCTTTCCCATGAACGGGGACATGCCGTCGCAACTGTTCTTGTTGAAAAGATGTAATTGCTCTGTCGAATCTTTATCGCACTCTTCGTAATATTTCATGGCGTTATTGGGAGGGATGCTAAATTAACTTCAGGCTACTAATGAGCTGACTTGCCTACGTGCAGGGTTGAAGCACCTGTAATATAAAGGTTATAATTTTTTTCTACTTATAAAGCAATAATTTGTATGGGAGGTTTTCTGTGAATTGCGTTGTTTGTATAAAGCAGGTTCCGGATACTGCTGAAGTCAGAATTAACCCAGAGACTAATACATTAATCAGGGAGGGTGTTCCCAGCATCATCAACCCGTATGACCTTCATGCGGTTGAAGCTGCTCTTCAGATTCGTGACGGAATCGGTGGCAAGGTTACCGTCATAACAATGGGGCCTCCCCAGGCCGAGGAAGCTCTCAGAGAAACTGTTTCTATGGGAGTGGATGAAGTGAAGCTTATTTCCGATCGTGCATTTGCGGGCTCCGATACCTGGGCGACATCGTATACGCTCTCAAGGGCTATTGAGAAGATTGGGTTTGACATAGTCATATGTGGAAAGCAGGCAATAGATGGCGATACTGCGCAAGTCGGCCCTGAAATTGCGGAATTCCTTGACATACCGCATATTGCATATGTGAAGAAGATCGAGGATATCACTTCGTCATCCATCAGGGTTCAACGTATGATGGACGATGGATATGATCTGGTTGAATCATCTGTCCCGGTCCTGTTAACAGTAGTTAAGGAGATCAATACGCCGAGACTGCCGTCACTGAAAGGGAAAATGGCAGCGAAAAAGGCTGTTATAGCAAAGATGGATATGAAATCAATAGAGGCGGATGAAGAAAAAGTTGGATTAAAGGGCTCGCCAACCCAGGTGAAGAATATCTTTGCACCTCAGACAATAAAAGAAAAAAAGGTTCTTGAAGGCAATCTCGAACAACAGATAGACGCCATGATCGAAGAGCTCGGGAGGATGAAATGCGTATAATCATCAAGACCGAGATATGTTCGGGCTGCGGCGAGTGCGTCAGCTCGTGCCCGTTTGACTCTATTGAAATTAAAGATGGCAAAGCATTCATAAACGAATATTGCAACTTTTGCAGAACTTGCCTCAACGTATGCCCTGAAGGTGCCATTGTCGAGATCGAAGATGATCAGGGCGGAGTGAAGGCCGACCTTTCGGAATACAGGGGGGTCTGGGTCTTTGCAGAACAGAGAGAGGGCAAAATAGCCTCTGTCGCTGTTGAGCTTCTTGGTATTGGCAGGGTGCTTGCCGACGAACGCAACACCGAACTTTCCGCTATACTTTTTGGTGCCGGTGATCCACAAGCGCATGAGCTTATTGCCTGGGGAGCTGATAAGGTATACCATGCTTCCGGTTTGGCGTTTGACCGGTTCAGCGACGAACCATATGCGCAGATGCTCATCACGCTTGTACAGGAGCATAAACCTGAAATAGTTTTAGCCGGCGCTACCGCAATTGGAAGATCTTTTGTGCCGAGGGTCGCAGGAAGGCTAAAGACAGGACTTACGGCTGATTGCACAGCACTGGAAATTGATAAGGAATCGGGCAATCTTCTGCAAATACGACCTGCCTTTGGCGGCAATATTATGGCAACAATCCTTTGCCCGAATTATCGTCCTCAGATTGCTACAGTCAGACCAAGAGTGATGAAGAAAGGATCATATGATCCAGGCAGAAGGGGCGAAATCATATCTGTTACCGGCAACAGCATATCATCCAGGACGAAAGTACTTGAGATAGTACAGGAGACTTCTGAATGCATGATCAATCTGCAGGATGCTGAAATTATTGTATCCGGAGGAAGAGGGCTTGGAGGGCCCAATGGGTTTGAGCTGGTTAAAGAACTTGCTGGTCTTCTGGGCGGAACCGTTGGAGCTTCGCGCGCCGCTGTTGATGAGGGGTGGATTCCATACAGGCATCAGGTCGGCCAGACTGGGAAGACTGTATGCCCCAAGATATATATAGCATGCGGTATTTCGGGTGCAGTCCAGCACCTTGTAGGTATGCAATCATCCGATATTATTATTGCGATAAACAAGAACCCGGAGGCGCCGATATTCAATGTCGCAACTTATGGAATTATTGGTGACGTCAATGAAGTACTGCCGATGATGATCAGGAAACTCAAAGAGGTCAAGGCCTGATGACAGCGTTCATTTTTCCGGGGCAGGGCTCGCAGCATGCCGGAATGGGAAGGGATTTTTACAGCCATTTCGGTGAAGTCAAAAAGCTCTATGATGAGGCGTCGTTGACCCTGGGCTATGATGTGGCAGATCTCAGCTTTAATGGCCCTGCTGACGAATTAAACAAAACATACCGTACACAGCCTTGCATCCTGGTAGCCAGCATAGCGGCATGCACCGCGCTGAGGTTGAAAGGTATAAAGCCGTCTGTTGTAGCCGGCCACAGTCTTGGAGAATATTCAGCGCTTGTTACAGCAGGCAGCATATCTTTTGTTGATGCGGTCAGGCTTACTGAGATTCGCGGCAGGATCATGCAGGATGCTGTTCCTGAAGGCAGGGGCATGATGGCTGCAATACTTGGAATCAGCAGAGATACGGTAGATGCATTGTGCAAGGGAGTTGGGACCGGATATGTTTCCGTGGCCAATTACAACTGCCCTGGCCAGATCGTAGTCTCCGGAGAAAGAAATGCAGTTGAGGATCTGATTGTGAGGGCTAAAGAATCAGGTGCCAAGCGAGCTGTGCCGCTGGCTGTCAGCGTGCCGTCTCATTGCGCTCTTATGGAAGAGGCAGGGAAAAAGTTTGAATCGATATTGAAGGAGATTAAGATTGTAGATGCCGAACTGCCTTTCATAAATAATACTGATGCTAAATTCATATCTGCAGCGGATGAGATAAGGTCTTCTCTTGTCAGGCAGCTCAGCAGATCAGTGCTCTGGGAGGATTGCATAAGGTCTGTCAAATTACGGGGTATCAATACTTATATTGAAGTTGGCCCCGGCAAGGTACTTTCCGGTTTAGTTAAGAGAATAGACGAACAAGCAGCGATATTTAATGTTGAAGACATCTCCAGCCTTGATAAGGCAATATCGAACTTATAGGAGTTGAAATGACTATAGATATAAGGGGGTTACATCATCCTGAACATTTGAAGGAATTCAGAAAGCATCTTGAAGGGTTTTGCACAGTTCATGAGGAAGTGGAAGTGCTGATGGACAATGACCGTGATGATCTCAAGAAATTTGAAATGTTTATTCGCTCCTGCCGGGGAAGATATACGTTAACTGACGAGGGAAGTTTTCTGAGGCTGAAGATCGATGCGGATTTGTGTCTTTGCGGTTAGATAGCATAGAAGTAATAATGAGCAGCATAATGGATTGTTATTAACAATCATATATTAATATTATTATTTAAAGGATATAAGATAAGGAGGAGCAATGGAGAGAACGCTTTCCATAATCAAACCGGACGGGGTTAGCAAGAATATTATTGGGGAGGTAATCAGCCGATTCGAGAAAAAGGGCCTCAGGATAGCTGCGATGAAAAAGATAGCAATGTCAAAAGAAGAGGCTGGCGGCTTTTATGCTGTTCATAAGGAGCGCCCTTTCTTTGAAAGTCTGATAACTTTTATGAGTGAAGGCCCTGTTGTAGTGATGGTGATAGAGGGCAACAATGCGATATATGATGTAAGGGGGATTATGGGTGCTACTAATCCGGCAAATGCGGCGCCAGGCACTATAAGGAAGGATTTTGCCGACAACGTGGAACACAATATCGTACATGGATCTGATTCCAGGGAATCTGCATCATTCGAGATCCCATATTTCTTTTCATCTCTCGAAATACTGTAGATGATAGAAATTTCACGCCGGCAAAAGCGTGAATTGTGCAGCATGACGGCATATTGATATGCAGAACGACAGCGATGATAAATTGACTGACGAATTCAGCTATCGCTCTTTTTTCGAGAATTCTGTAGAGGGATTTTTTCTTTCCACCCCGCAGGGAAGATTCATTGCCGTCAATCCGGCACTGGCCAGAATGCTGGGATATGGCAGCCCTGAAGAGATGATTTCTGCATTGCAAGATCTAAAGTCACAGCTTTATCTGACACCGATGGATCGCGACCGGCTATTTGCGCTTCTCAATGAAAAGGGGAAAGTTGCAGACTTTGAGACACAGTTTCTTTGCAAGGATGGCAGTGTCAAGTGGATCAGCCTTGCTGCTCGCGAAGTTCGGGGCAGAGACGGATCGCTTCGTTTTATAGAGGGACTCAATATAGATATTACCGCAAGGAAAAACGCCGAAACTTCACTGCGGGAGAGCGAGGAAAAGTTCAGGAGAACCTTCGATCAGGCGCCGATAGGCGCTGCAATATTGTCATTGAATTTCTTGTTTGTCCAGGTTAATAAAGCTCTTTGTGACATAACCGGCTATAGTGAGGAGGAGCTTCTCTCCAAGAGGATTCTCGATATCATACATCCTGACGATGTCTCTATCGGTATGGGTTATGCCAACAGACTTATCAAGGGCGAAATAGATTTTTACGAGAACGATAGACGTTTTGTGCATAAAAACGGAAGCACTATCTGGGCGAGTATTTCGATGAGATGTCTTAGGGACGCCCACGGCAACCCCAGCTATCTGCTGCCCATGATTCAAGATATTACTACTCGCAAGAATGCCCTGGCTTCTCTTGAGCAATATCGCCTTAATCTTGAGGCTGTATTGCGCAGCATTCCTGATGCCGTTTTAACGGTTGATAAAGAGATGAATATTATTCATGTCAACAGGGCTATGGGTGACGTCTGTTGCATCGGAGAGAAGATGGTTCCGGGCAAATCCCTCAAAGATTTCTCGGGATCATGTGATCGGTCATGTTTTAATATTCTACTCAAGACTTTGCAGACAAGAAAGCCTGTCATAGAATACAGGATCGAATGCACTGCCGAAACCCCGGGTAAATCTTTTATCATCAATTCATCACCATTGTTGGATCATGATAAACGCTTTATGGGGGCAGTACTGGCGATTAGAGACATCACGCGCCTGGCCAATCTGGAAAGGCAGGTAACATCGCAAGTCGGCTATCGCAATATCATCGGCAAGAGTAAGGCCATGCAGGAAATATACAGCATCATAGATCTTCTTTGCGATGTCGAGGCAACAGTGCTTATAACCGGTGAATCCGGGACCGGCAAGGAACTGATAGCGGAAGCGCTGCACTATGGCGGATCCAGAGCTAAGAAGCCGCTTATCAAAGTCAATTGCGCTGCTCTTGCTGAAAGCCTCCTGGAAAGTGAACTGTTCGGTCATGTCAGAGGCGCATTTACCGGTGCGGTTAAGGATAAGATTGGTCGTTTTGAGGCCGCAGAAGGGGGGACTTTATTTCTCGATGAGATTGGTGATGTTGCATTGACTACCCAGATTAAGCTGCTGCGCGTATTGGAGCGAAAAGAATACGAGCGTGTTGGAGATTCAGTGATGCGGAAGGCTGATGTCAGGGTGATAGCAGCCACAAACGCTGACTTGGCCAAACTGATCAGGCAGGGTTTATTTAGAGAAGATCTCTATTACAGGCTTAAAGTGATGAGCATTCACCTGCCTCCGCTAAGGGAACGTGTCCAAGACATACCGCTTCTTTGTCAACACTTCATCAATCAGCTTAACGCAGATTATACGAAAAATGTTACTCGCATTTCTGATGAAGTCTTAAGACTTTTTATGCAGCACAGCTGGCCTGGTAATGTGCGCGAACTTCGCAATTCGCTTGAGCATGCATTTATTTTGTGCAGCGGTGGAGAGATAAGTAAAGAGCATCTGCCGAAGGAATTTAGTCAAGTTATGCATGTGAACTCAGAAGGAAGGGTACACAAGACGAAGGTCAGCCGCGAAGCGATTCTAGATGCCATTTCCCGAAACGGAGGCAACAAGGCAAAGGCTTCGCGGGAACTCGGCATTGATAGAAGGACTCTGTACCGAAACCTGTTGGCGAAATAAATAAACATTGTGTAGCATATGTGGCGCCACATTAATGTGATAACGCCACGCTGTATCGTGACAATCTTTTGCAATCTAAATCTCCAGCCATCTTGCCTGAGTTTATATCTCATTGAAAATAAGGAAATAATAGAGAAGTAAATTCTCCATTAATTGTGGCAGGTTTGTTGCTGTACATTCTGCTTGCGATGCAGATCTGATGAATTCGCAATAAGATTCAATTCCTAATAAGTTATGTCTGGCAAGCGAATGATCAGTATCAGACCGCATAGCTAATGTTAAGGACATAAGTTCCATGGTTACAATGCTTGGTGCATGGAGGGGCCCGTTATGCATTTCTTGCGAAGCACAGTAGGACGAAAGATAGTAATGGCTTTAACAGGTAGCTTTCTACTGGGTTTTCTGCTTATCCATCTATGCGGAAATTCCCTGATTTTTGCCGGTTGGATCAATGCGTATGGTGAACATTTGCACAGCCTGCCGGTGTTTGTTTGGGTATTTAGAGCTTCAATGATGGGCATATTTCTGTGTCATATTTTTATAGGCATTTCTCTATATCTTGAAAACAGAGCTGCGAAGCCTTCTCAGTACGCTGTGAAAAAAAATCTAAGGGCGACAGTTAGCGGCAGGACCATGATATGGACAGGGTTTTTGATTGCGGTTTTTCTTATTTATCATCTATTGCATTTTACGATCAGAGTAACCAATCCGGATATATCAAACAGTTTGGATGATTCGGGCAGGCTGGATGTTTTTAAGATGGTAGTTTTCAGTTTCAATAATCATGTAATTGCAATCGTATATATGGCTGCCATGGTTGTTCTGGGTCTGCATCTGTCACATGGAGTGCAAAGTATAGTGCAGACATTCGGACTGAATAGCGAACGGAGTCTTCCATCTGTTGAGAAGGCTGGAAATGCTATTGCCATAGCAATATTATTGGGCTACATTTCGATTCCGTTCGTTATCTTGTGCGGAATTCTCAAATATACAGGATAAGGGAGGCATAATGATACTTGACGGAAAATGTCCCTCCGGCCCTCTTGCAGATAAATGGAGTATGCACAGACAAAATATGAAATTGGTGAGTCCGGCCAATAAAAGGAAATATAAGATCATCGTAGTTGGAACCGGACTGGCTGGGGCGTCTGCGGCTGCGTCATTGGGAGAGCTTGGATACAACGTAGAAAGTTTCTGTTATCAGGACAGCCCTCGCAGGGCGCATAGCATAGCGGCTCAGGGCGGGATTAATGCAGCAAAAAATTATGCAAATGACGGAGACAGCATTTACCGTCTTTTTTACGACACCATTAAGGGTGGCGATTTCAGATCCAGAGAGGCAAACGTTTATCGCCTGGCCGAAATCAGTAACAACATTATAGATCAGTGCGTAGCTCAGGGCGTACCATTTGCCAGAGATTACGCAGGTTATTTGGATTTTCGCTCGTTCGGCGGGGCTCAGGTGTCAAGAACTTTCTATGCACGAGGGCAGACAGGCCAGCAATTGCTTCTGGGTGCTTATTCTGCTCTTTGCCGTCAGATCAAGCTTGGTACCGTGAGAATGCATCCGAGGACAGAGATGCTCGATCTGGTTGTGGTTGATGGAGAGGCAAAAGGCATTACAGTGCGCGATCTGGTTACCGGCAAGATAGGTTGTCATGTTGCAGACGCTATATGTCTCTGCACCGGCGGATACGTAAATGTATATTACCTTTCAACTAATGCACAGGGATGCAATGTCACTGCGGCATATCGGGCCTACAAGAAAGGGGCGTTTTTTGCCAATCCTTGCTTCACGCAAATACATCCAACGTGCATTCCAGTGACCGGGGAACATCAGTCGAAGCTGACTTTAATGTCCGAGTCCCTTAGAAACGACGGCAGGGTCTGGGTTCCTTTGAGGAAAGGTGACAATCGTCCGCCTGATGAGATTCCAGAGGAAGAAAGGGATTACTACCTTGAAAGGAAATACCCGAGCTTCGGCAATCTGGCTCCACGTGACATTTCATCCCGTGCTGCCAAAGAAGTATGTGATGAAGGACGAGGGGTAGGGCAGAGCGGCCTTGGTGTGTATTTGGATTTCGCTGATGCCATTAAACGGCTCGGCGAGAATGTAGTCCGCGCACGATACGGAAATCTTTTTGAGATGTATGAACGTATTACCGATGAAGACGCATACAAACAGCCAATGAGAATATATCCTGCCCTCCATTACGCTATGGGCGGTCTGTGGGTTGATTATAACTTGCAGAGCAACATCCCCGGTTTGTTTGTGTTGGGAGAAGCAAATTTTTCAGACCACGGCGCCAATCGCCTGGGTGCAAGTGCATTAATGCAGGGGCTGGGTGACGGATACTTCGTAATCCCGTACACAATTGCCGATTACCTTGCGCGAACCAGCCCTGGCAGGGTGAGTGCAGATCATCCGGAATTCAGGAGATCGACTGAGGAGGTGGCTGCAGTGACCAAAAGGCTGCTTGCCATAAATGGGAAGAGGACTGCCAAAGAATTTCATCGCGAACTTGGCAAGGTCATGTGGGAAAATGTTGGAATGGCACGCAGCGAGGAGAGCCTGAAGAGAGCTTTGTCAATCATACCTGAGATACGTGAGGAATTCTGGAAAGATTTGAAAGTGAGCGGCACCTGCTATGAATTAAATCAGGAACTTGAGAGGGCCGGGCGTGTGGCTGATTATCTTGAATTCGCTGAGCTTCTTGCGCTGGATGCCCTTAATCGCAATGAATCATGCGGCGGACATTTCAGAGTTGAACATCAGATGCCGGATGGAGAAGCCAAGCGCGATGATGAGAACTATAGTTACGTGGCTGCCTGGGGATATCGCGGTCCCGGCAAGCAGCCTGAGCTCCATAAGGAGAAGCTTGATTTTGAGCACGTTCAAATCGGGACGAGGAGTTATAAATAATGAACCTGACACTTTTCGTATGGCGCCAAAAGAATTTTGACGATCCAGGCAAGCTTGAGCAGTATCAAGCCGCAAATGTTAGCCCGGACATGTCTTTCCTTGAAATGCTGGATGAGTTAAATGAGCAACTTGTCAAAGAAGGAAAGGAGCCGATTGCATTTGATCACGATTGTCGCGAAGGCATTTGCGGCACATGCTCTCAGGTTATAAATGGCATACCGCACGGCGGACAGGAAAAAACTACAGTCTGTCAGTTGCATATGCGGAAATTCAAGGACGGAGACTCCATATATATAGAACCGTGGCGGGCAAAGGCGTTCCCGATAATTAAAGACCTTATAGTCGACCGCAGTGCACTGGACCGAATAATCCAGGCGGGGGGCTATATATCTGCACATACAGGTGGAGTTTCTGATGCGAATGCTATTTTGATTCCCAAGCCGGATGCTGATATGGCCATGGATGCAGCAGAGTGCATCGGGTGCGGAGCCTGTATCGCAGCATGTCCTAATGGTTCGGCAATGCTCTTTACGGCTGCAAAGGTCACACAGCTGGCAATGTTGCCACAGGGAAAAGTCGAGGCTGCCAGACGTGTGTGCGTAATGACAGACGCCATGCTTGAAGCCGGATTCGGCAACTGCACAAATCACTATGAATGCCAGGCAGTATGTCCCAAAGGGATAAAAGTGTCATTCATAGCAAAGCTGAATAGGGAGTTTATCAAGGCACGGCTGCCATTGTAGTCAATGGGGGCAAAGTGGGGCTTTTCAGTTGTTTAGGTTGACGGGTATATAAACATAATCTTTCTTGTGAGGAGGGCGATAGGGTGGCAAACACGGTAACAAAGAGTGGCGCAAAAAAGAAGAAAATTTATAGTAATCTTTTGTTCCAGGTTTTGGTGGGTTTGGCTACTGGTATTTTAATTGGTTTTTTCAGTAACCGCAATTTTTCAGTCGGCGGTTACTATATAGACCCCAAATGGATTGAAGAATACATGAAGCCCCTCGGGATCGGTTTTATAAAGTTGATAAGAATGTTTATTGCTCCAATTATCTTCGGCACTGTTGTTGTGGGCATAGCCAAGATGGGGGACATGAAAAAGGTTGGCAGGGTCGGCATTAAGGCTCTGGTTTATTTTGAGGTCGTTACGACCTTTGCCCTCCTTATAGGGCTTCTTATCGTCAATTTTTACCAACCTGGCGCGGGCGTCAACGCTGATCCGACCAAGCTGGACATAGGTCAGATTGCCAAGTTTACTGCCGGCGCAAAGAAACTCAGCACGGTAGACTTCTTGATGAACATAATACCAACTACGGTTATACAGTCCTTCGCCGAAGGAGAAATCCTTCAGGTGCTATTCTTCTCATGCTTGTTCGGTGCGGCGCTGGCTGCCATGGGGGAGAGGGGCAAGCCGGTTGTGCATATCATAGATGAATTTACGCACGGCTTCTTCAAATGCATTCATTACATAATGAGACTCGCTCCGTTTGGTGCCGGCGGCGCCATCGCATTTGCGGTCAGTAAATTTGGATCAGGCACCCTCGCTGCCCTTGGAAAATTGCTTATCGGCGTTTGGGGCACTGCGTTTCTATTTGTCGTTATTGTCCTTGGAACAATATGCAAGCTGGCGGGATTCAGCCTTTGGAAGCTGTTTAAATATATTAAGGAGGAATTCTTCATTGTATGGGGCACATCATCATCCGAAACTGTTCTGCCTCGCCTCATAGCAAAGCTTGAAAATCTTGGCATCCAGAAGTCCGTAGTCGGCCTCGTAATCCCGACCGGATATAGCTTCAATCTTGACGGAACAAGTATTTATCTGACAATGGCTACTGTATTTATAGCCCAGGCCTTCAATATTGACTTATCGATAGGGCAACAGCTTACCATTCTGCTCGTCCTTATGTTGACGTCTAAAGGAGCTGCAGCTGTTGCAGGGGGAGGATTCATTTGTCTGGCTGCTACGCTTGCGTCTACGCAGGTATTGCCGGTGTCCGGACTGGTTTTGCTGCTCGGGGTAGACTGGTTTATGTCTAACTGCAGGGCGCTGACCAATATGATCGGCAATGCCGCTGCAACAGTTGTCGTTGCAAAGTGGGAAAAATCAATTGACAACGACCGCATGATGCGAGTGTTGAACAATGAGACGAACCTTGAGGCCATCGAACCCGAAGAAGTTATGATCGAGCGAGAAGAAAAGGAATGGAACGGCCAGAAGTCTTAACCACGAGGAGGAAGTAAAATGGCACTTTATACAAAAGAAGAAGCTCTTATATATCACAGCACCTTTCCTCACGGCAAGGTTGAAGTGATTCCGGTAAAGCCTTGCTCGACTCAAAAGCACCTGTCGATGGCATATTCTCCGGGAGTTGCAGAAACTTGCCGCGCGATAGCGGCGAATCCGGAGGATGTTTTCAAGTACACCAACAAAGGAAATCTGGTTGCCGTGGTCTCCAATGGGACCGCAATACTCGGGCTGGGAAATCTGGGTCCTATGGCCGCTAAGCCTGTCATGGAAGGGAAGGGTGTTCTGTTCAAGACTTTTGCCGACATAGACGTGTACGATATAAACCTTGACGCGAAGGACCCGGAACTTATAATCGCCGTCTGCAAGGCGCTTGAGCCTACGTTCGGCGGCATCAATCTCGAAGACATCAAGGCCCCCGAATGTTTTTACATTGAAGAGACTCTCAAAAAAGGGATGAACATTCCGGTGTTCCATGACGATCAGCACGGGACGGCCATTATCTCCGGCGCCGGTTTGATAAATGCCCTCGAAATTTCGGGAAAGAAGATAGAGGACATGAGGATCATAGTATCCGGAGCCGGCGCCAGCGGCATTGCCTGCAGCAAATTCTATGTTTCTATTGGGGTCCCACTTGAGAACATCAGCATGTTCGATTCTAAGGGGCATATCAACGCGGAACGCAAGGACCTCAACGAACAGAAGAAGTATTTTGCCCAGAAGAAGTGTTATGCCTCTCTTGCAGAAGCCTTCAAGGGAGCTGACATGTTCCTCGGGCTGTCGGGGCCCAACCTAGTTTCTCAGGACATGGTCAGAAGCATGAACAGAAATCCGATCATATTTGCGATGGCAAATCCCGACCCCGAAATACCGTATTCCGAGGCGAAGGCTGCGAGACATGACCTTATCATGGGCACAGGAAGGTCCGACTTTCCGAATCAGGTGAATAATGTCTCGGGCTTTCCGTATATCTTCAGGGGGGCTCTCGATGTGCGGGCTACCGCTATCAACGAAGAGATGAAACTGGCAGCTGCAAGATCCCTTGCGTCGCTAGCAAAGGAGCCTGTACCTCAGGCGATTTGCGACGCATACGGAGTAAAGGAACTCAGCTTCGGCATAGATTACGTCATTCCAAAGGCGCTCGACACGCGTATGCTTGTGTGGGAGGCCCCGGCGGTCGCTCGAGCTGCTATGGATACTGGGGTCGCGAAGATCAGCCTGGATATCGAGCAGTACAAGAAGGATTTGCAGAAAAGGCTTGCAACTTCAAAGGAGCGCATTGCAGGTTTTGTGAAGACATATAATTTCAATTTTTAGAGATTTCAACCGCAATGATATTGCTGGCTTCATAATTCGCTATTCCCCCCTCGGGCATTGAGCGATATATACAATCCGGCGTCTAAGGACAATTTCTTTAGACTTGCGAACTTTCTTGCGCATGTCTTGACAGTGCAGATATAATAACTAAAAATCAAAGAAGGTTTTACCATGGCATATAAGGATTTGAGGGCATTTCTGCGACGGCTGGAAGATAAAAATCTGCTTCACAGGGTGAAGGCCGAAGTCGACCCTATTCTGGAAGTTTCCGAGATAACGGATAGGATATGCAAAAGTCCTGGGGGGGGCAAGGCTCTTTTTTTTGAAAAGATAAGAGGATCGATGTATCCGGTCGTAACTAATATTTTCGGCTCTTTTGAAAGAATGAGTCTTGCACTGGAGATCTCAGGACTCGATGATGTTGCGCATAGGATCGAAGACCTTCTAAATCAGGCACCTCCTAAAACTCTAGTGGAAAAGCTGTCGATGCTCCCGAAGCTCTTCGAATTCTCAAAGTATCTTACGAGGACGGTAAAGAGTGCGCCTTGTCAAGAAGTGATTGAGAGAAACGCCCCGGACCTTGGCAAGTTCCCGATTCTCAAGTGCTGGCCTAGCGACGGACAGCCTTCGGATGAAGGCAGGTTTATCACCTTCCCGATGGTCTTCACGAAGGATCCTGAAACTGGAAGGCCCAACTGCGGCATGTATCGTATCCATGTATATGACAAGAAAACTACCGGCATGCACTGGCATATTCATAAAGACGGAGCTCGCCATTTCGACAAGTACAGAGCGCTTGGTCGAAGGATGCCTGTTGCAGTCGCAGTAGGCAGTGATCCGGCTGTTATTTATGCTGCAACTGCGCCGCTGCCCGAGGCTGTTGACGAAATGCTCTTTGCTGGTTTTCTCAGGAGAGAACCGGTCGAAATGGTCAAATGCGTCACATCCGATATAGAGGTGCCGGCTAACAGCGAACTTGTGATAGAAGGCTATGTAGACCCTACCGAGTCACGCATTGAAGGTCCGTTTGGTGATCATACCGGCTTTTATTCAGCTGCAGACTATTATCCTGTATTTCATGTCACCTGCATAACTCACAAAAGGGACATGGTCTATCCGGCAACTATTGTCGGCAAGCCGCCCATGGAAGACTGTTATATGGGAAAGGCAACTGAACGCATATTCCTGCCGCTTATGAAGCTCGACTTCCCGGAGATTAAGGATATTAATCTGCCGATGGAAGGTGTGTTTCATAACGCATGCCTGATATCAATCAGAAAGAGCTATCCTGGTCATGCAAAGAAGGTACTCCATGGTTTATGGGGCAAGGGGCAGATGATGTTCTCGAAGCTGCTCATTATTGTTGATGAAGATGTCGATGTTCAGAATATATCTTACACCGCATGGCGCGTGCTCAATAACGTTGACTGGAAAAGAGATGTGATAATTGCTGAAGGCCCGCTGGATGACCTTGATCACGCGGCCAGTTTTCCGCGCTATGGCGCCAAGATGGGCATTGATGCTACTAGAAAGAGCCGTGAAGAGGGCATGACAAGGGAATGGCCTCAGGAGCTTTTTATGTCTGATGATATCAAGAAACGAGTTGACGCCAGATGGAAAGAGTTCGGCTTTTAGACTTCCTCTCATCTGAACATATTAATGAACAGAATATCTGAATCTGATTTGCAGTATATGAAACGGGCCCTTCGTCTGGCGGAAAAGGCTTGCGGCTCTACGAGTCCTAATCCTATGGTCGGTGCTGTGATGGTCAAGAACGGAAAGATTATTGCCGAAGACTATCACAGAAAGGCCGGCGAGCCTCATGCAGAAGCGCTGGTGATTGCAAAAGCGGGAAGAGCTGCCAGAGGAGCCTCCTTGTATGTGACGCTTGAACCTTGCTGTCATACAGACAAACGGACACCGCCGTGCAGCCGCTCAATTATCGAAGCAGGACTGAAGAAAGTCTTTATCGCTATGAAAGATCCTAATCCCAAGGTATCGGGACGCGGCATTCAGGAACTCAAAGAGCATGGTATTAGCGTTCTGGAGGGAATACTGGAAGACAAGGCGCAAAGATTAAATGAAGCATACCGCAAATATGTGCTTACGCGAAGGCCGTTTGTGACATTGAAAGCGGCAATGACACTTGATGGCAAGATTGCTACGCCTGAGGGTCGGTCAAAATGGATAACCGGAGAGAAGGCAAGACGAATCGTGCATAAAATGAGATGCTGTTCAGATGCAGTCATGACTGCTATTGGGACCGTCAGGCTTGACAATCCTGAGCTTACATCCCGCATCGGTTGTAAGAAACAGCCCTTGAGGATTGTAATTGATCCGGAACTTGCAACACCTCTTGACTACAAGGTATGTACAGTGCCGCCGGAAACAATTTTTGTAGTCAATGAACTGGCTGATAAAGCCAAAATAGCAAAGCTTCAGGCCAGGGGCATACGGTTTTTAATACATAGTGGTCAAAGAGCAGATATGGATTGGCTTATGATAAGGCTCGGTGAAATGGCCATAACATCTGTGCTAGTAGAAGGCGGCTCTTCATTCAATGCAACCTGTCTGATGCAAAATGTTGTCGACAAGGCAGTATTTTTTATCTCGCCTAAGATTATATGTGGGAAGACATCTATTCCTGTTGTCGGTGGTAATGCGTTTCTAAAACTGGAAGATGCGGTGAGGTTGACAGACGTACAGATGCGTAAGATTGACGACGATATCATGATTTCCGGTTACGTTAGGCAATTACCGCAAATTAAAGTCTAGCAGTTTCTTGACGCAAATGCCTGCTAACAGCTTTTCTACTGACCAAGGAGATTTGTAAATTCTTGTTCGCTGAGTGCAGGTCCGTAGATGAATCCTTGAAATTCATCGCAGCCGTTCTCTTTTAGAAATTCGAATTGCTCTTTATTCTCTACTCCCTCTGCAATTACCTTAAGATTCATTGCCCTGGCTAAGCCTATTATAGCCTTGATTATGGTTGCACTGTCCTGATCATTCGGCAGATTTTTAGTCAGAGCCTGAGCGATCTTTAGAGAGTCTACAGGTAAGCGCTTGAGAGAGCTTAACGATGAATATCCCATTCCAAAATCGTCTATCGATAGCTTTATGCCGATGTCTTTCAGATTCTGCAAAATTACGGTTGTTGCAGCAATATCCTGCATGATCGTACTTTCTGTTATCTCCAATTCCAGCCAGCCCGGCCTCAATCCCATATCTTCAGTCAGTTTTCTTATCTTTGAGATCAGATTGGTGCTTTTAAACTCGTGAATGGAAAGATTCACCGAAACACAAGAGGTAAAACCTTTTTTGTTCCACTGGGCAGCCTGGGCACAAGCCGTGTTAAGCACCCAGTCGCCGAGTTTGCCGGACATGCCGATTTCTCCTGCCAATGCGATGACTTGTTCTACCGGCATTGTTATCAAATCCTGGGGCGTCCATCGTAGCAAAGCCTCAGCCCCCAGGACTTTGCCGGAACGCAAATCATACCTCGGCAGATAATTCAGCACGAAATTACTATTCTCTAGAGCTTTCTTAATCGTGGCTTCAGTGTTCAGACGCTCCTTAATGTGAAGATTCATAGATTCATCAAAAAACTGAAAATTATTTCTTCCTTTTGCCTTCGCATGGTACATGGCTGTATCAGCATTTTGTAACAGCAGGTCGATATCTGTGCCGTCATTCGGATAAATTGCTATGCCGATGCTGGCTGTAATATTTAATTCTGTTGAGAAAATAACAAAAGGCTTGGATAGCTCTTCAAGCACTCTTTTTGATATCTTGGCCACATCTTCCGGCTTCTTGATATTCGGCAACAGTACAGTAAATTCATCGCCACCCATTCTCGCAACCATGTCTCTCACTGAGTCGTTGTTAATATGGGCAACTATATCACTACGTCGCATGCCATTGATAATCCGGTCTGCAGACGCTTGAAGGAGCAGGTCACCTATTTTATGCCCGTATTTGTCATTGACATATTTGAAACGGTCCAGATCGATAAACAGAACTGACAGATAACTGCCCAAATTAGCCGCAGCCGTAACAGCAAGACCCAGATGATCCTTAAAAAGCTGCATATTTGGCAGCTTTGTGAGCGAGTCGTGATATGCCATATATCGCATATCATACTCTGCATTCTTTCTCTGAGTGATGTCTCTGATAAGAGCGAGGACTCCATTGTCGCCGTAAGCAACTACCCTGAATTCGAAATAGCATTCAGCATCTTTAACAGCAGCCTCATATTCGAATATCTGTATATCTCCGGTCTTGATTACGCCCTCAACAGCTTCATGCATTCGCGATGTCAGCTCGGCGGGTAAAATATCCGCAATGTTATTACCGAGAACGCGGTCAGTCTGGAATGGGAGATTCAGGTCATGTGCATTCTTAAAATCTGAAATTAAGCCAGAACGGTCCATGCGAAGCATGACGTCCGGTATTGCATCCAGAAGCGCACGGTTTTTAGATTCACTTGCATTGAGTTCGCTGAAGGTGTCTCCAGCTCTGACCATATACATCAAACGATGCGCAAGTATAACCCAGTTTACGGGTTTGGTAACGAAGTCTGTTGCACCGGCTTCGTAGGCTCTAGTTATTGAGTCCAGATCATCATAGCCGGTTAACATAAGAACGGGAATGCGCTCTCCCCCGGGCATCTTTCGCAGTTCTCGACAGACAGCAATCCCGTCAAGCCCCGGCAGACGTACATCCAACAGGACCAGATCGGGTTTCTGCTCTTTGAGGAGAAGAATTGCCTGGGTCCCATCTTTAGCTTCCAGGACGGAAAACTCTGACATTTCCAGTGTCAGACGGGCAACTTGACGAATCGCATCATCGTCGTCGATAATTAATACGGTTGGCTCTTTTTTTCTTTTTGCAGTCATTAATTTCCCTTTGACAAGCTAAGCATTCCTGTTAAAATTAGTTTATTTAATTGCAAGAAACATGGATATTTTCAAGCATAGCAGTTTTTATCCCAGGATACTATTATTATTTTTGTAATTTTCTTTTTATGTGACGAGGGTTACATAATACATATGAATTCTGCCTGAAACTATAGTTAATTTAGAGGTATATGCCAAACAAAATTAACAGCGCCCTAGATTTGAGCCTTTACTACCAGGCTGATGAATCATTAAAATTAACCGGCATGAGTATAATGAAGTGTTCGTATATATTTTGTAGCGGTAAGGAAATGACAGATGGAATTCGATGATGCAGCGGTGAGGAACCCTTTAATTCTTGTCGTAGACGACGATATATTGCAGCTTAATGTATCGCGTGATTTTCTTAAACAGGCTGGTTTTGATGTTGAATGCGCCCAGGATGGCGAGTCGGCGTTGCAGCAGGTCGGAAATAACAAGCCGGATCTCATACTGCTGGACGTTCTTATGCCGGATATGGATGGATATGAGACTTGTTCCAGACTTAGGAGAATGCGTGACGGAGAGCATATACCGGTAATGATGACGACTGGAATGGATGATATCAAATCAGTAACGCAGGCTTACGCTGTAGGTGCTACTGATTTTATCTCTAAGCCGATCAACTGGCTGATTCTGGAGCAGAGAATATTGTACATGCTGAGGGCAAGCAGAGCTCTCGGCAGTCTGCACAGAAGCGAAATGAAGAATCGGGCCCTCCTCGATGCTATTCCTGATGTTATGTTTCACATAGACAGCAGTGGCATCATCATCGACTATAAGGGAGCTGCCGGCTTCTCATTGCTCATTGAGCCTCCCCGAGTGGCCGGCAGGAATTTGAGTGATATTTTTCCTTCGATGCTGGCCGGCAAGATAGAAATATCTATGAGAAAAGCGTTTGAAACAAGAGAACCTCAGATTTTTGAATTTATTCAGACGGCCTCTCGTTCCGAACAGTATTTTGAGTCTCGCATTGTTATTTGCGGTGATCATGAGATCCTGGTCATTATGAGGGATATTACTGAAAGGAAGAGGTTTGAGCAGGCCCTGCGTATTTCAGAAACAAAATACAGGATCGTTGCGGAAAATACATATGACTGGGAATTCTGGCTGAATCCGGATGGGCAGTTTGTATATACGTCGCCGTCATGCCAGAATGTGACTGGCTATTCCGCTGCTGAATTTGAAAACGACTCAAAGCTGTTCCTGAGAATTGTCCATCCTGATGACCTGACAAAGTGCGCAACCCATTGTTCCAACCCCAATAAACGCTCCAGAAAGACCGGAGAGCTGGAATACCGGATCAAACATCGGGATGGCAATATCAGGTGGATTGGCCATGTTTGCCAGCAGGTCTATGACGCCGAAGGCTCATATTTGGGCATAAGGGGTAGCAATCGCGACATTACCGAGCAGAAAAAGGCTGCGGCGCTGGTGCGAAAGGAAGAACTGCTCCAGATAAGGCACGAAGAGGAAAGAAAGCGTCTTCTGGAAAAAGATAAGATACTCAAGGACATGCATGACGGTATAGGCGGAATTATGACTAATATAGGCCTTTTGGCTGAAATGGCGTCAAATTCAAAATCAAAGGACTATATTTCGACTGCTTTAAGAACGATGTCTGAGCTTTCACGTGAAGCCATAACCGAGTTGCGCAGTTTCATGAATATAATCGATGAACGCAGGCTTGATTGGCATGCATTTGTAGCTGATCTCAGAAATTTCGGCAGTTCCATGACTGAGGGTAACGGGCTGGCTTTCAATATAAAGATTTCCGTACAGTCCAAAGCGCCTGTACCGGAAAGTTTTATGTGTCTCAATATATTCAGAATTTATAAGGAAGCGCTGACAAATATCGTAAAACACGCAGGTGCAACGGCAGTGAACGTCACCATAAGCGTCAAATCCAAGAGATTTGAAATGTCCGTGCAGGATGACGGCAGCGGGTTTACTGTTAAGCCGGGGGAGGGGCGGGGTGTTATGAATATGAAATCGCGCGCTGAAGAGGTAGGCGGAAGCCTGGCAATTAGCTGCCATCATGGCACGCTTGTACAGCTGGACTTTCCCATCCCCATAAAATACCCATGATTGGTCATGGCAAATGATCCGGGCCGGGTGTTAGACTTTCACTATGCGCATAGCTATCGTAGAAGATAATCATATCCTTCTCGAAAATCTGAAAATGCTTCTCATGGGTGAATCCAATATGGAAGTCGTAGGCGCATTTTCTTCTGCTGAATCGGCGCTTGATATGCTCGATTTTTCAGGTACCGATGTCATGCTCGTGGATATAGGACTTCCCGGGATGTCCGGTATAGACCTGATCGGAAAGGTGAAGACTACTTACCCGGATATGGATATAATGGCGCATACAATTTTTGAAAATCGCGAGAGTGTCTTTTCCGCGATCAAAGCTGGCGCATCAGCGTACATTCTTAAGGGCAGCAGGCCGGTGGAGCTGATAGATGCATTAAACAAGCTTCATGACGGCGGAGCCCCGATGAGTCCTAAAATCGCAAGAATGGTAATACAGGAATTGCAGGATGCAGGATCTTCAGATCCATATCTCTTGAGCCGCAGGGAAAAAGAGGTATTGAAGGAAATTGAAAAGGGCATGAGCTATAAGGAAATCGCAACCAAGCTGAATATCAGCCCCCAGACGATTCACACTCATATCAAGAAAATATACGAAAAGCTGCATGCGCAGGACAGACGTGACGCGCTGGTCAAGGCCAGAAAAAAAGGCATAATATAATTTCATCATAGCAGCGTATCTCCTTGTAGGTTTGTGAATTAGGCTTGCCGAAAGGTAAAATACCCCATCCGTGGTTCAATATCTTTATGTACATATCCCCTTTTGCCTGAGCAAGTGCGTTTATTGTGATTTCTATTCAATTCCAAAAGACGATCAACTCATAAAACTATACATTTCTGCGCTCTGCAAGGAGATACAGATGCACAGGGGATGCTGTGACGCGCTTGAAGGGGTATATATAGGTGGCGGGACGCCTACTGTGCTGGAGAAAAGTAATATCTGCATTATCATGGAGCAAGTACAAAAGATCTATGGACTTGCGGATAGGGCTGAAATAACTATCGAGGCCAATCCAGGCACACTAACGAAAAAATACGTAAAAGAAATGCTTAAGACAGGCATCAATAGAATAAGTATCGGCGTACAGTCCTTGATTGATGCTGAGCTGTCATTACTTGGCAGATCTCATAATTCTGCCGGGGCGCTGGCAGCCATAAACTCTGCAAGAGATGGCGGGTTCAGCAATATATCGCTTGATCTGATATATGGGATTCCGGGGCAGCGCATCGCGAGCTGGAAGCAGACTCTGGAGACTATTGTTTCTTACAATCCAGAACATTTGTCCGTATATGAACTTACGCCTGAGAAGAACACGCGGCTCTATGCTGAATTGCAATGCGGACGGCTATCCCTTCCTGATGAAGATACAGTGTCTGAAATGTATTATTCTGCTTTGGAGCTGCTTAAAGATCAGGGATACACTCACTATGAGATATCCAATTTTGCCAGGCCCGGCTACGAGTGCAGACATAATCGGAATTATTGGAACAGGGGACAGTATTTGGGTGTCGGCGCAGGTGCACATTCATTTATCAAAGGCTGCAGGAGGGCTAATTACTGCGATGCAGAAGCGTATGTCCAGAAAATCATTGCGGATGAACTGCCTGTTGCAGAAGAGCTGCTGCTCAGTGAACAGGATCAACTTGAAGAAGCTCTGTTTCTGGGTTTGAGAAAAATGGAAGGAATCGATACGGTCCAGTTCCCTAAATGGGCTATTGAGCAGATGGGTGGAACCCTTCATGAGCTGGTTTCAGAAGGCCTCGTTGAACCGGCAGGCAACAATATACGTTTGACCCGAAAGGGCCTGTTAGTCTGCAATGCGGTCAATGTCCGTTTAATGTTAAGTATTGAGCAACGTCACCCCGTATAACTAGAAGAAGTAAGTCTTCGTTCCTGCCGATTTTTGAGACAATATCCGTATATATAGCAGCACTGGCAAGCGGCTTCCTGTTAACCTCCATGATGACATCGCCGCGCTTCAATATGCCAAGGGCGCGACTGTTCTCACTCACTGACGTCACGATAACACCCTTCACATCTCGTGTGATTCCAAGCCGCCGGAGCAACTCAGTATTCAGGTCCTGTACTGCTACTCCTCTTAAAGCATTGTCGATTTCAATCGGTGCCGGCGCAATTTCGGAAGGCAATTCAGTTATGACGGCAGACGTCATCATTGATTTGCCGTTTCTAATTAATTTTATTACAACTGATTTGCCTGGAGAAGTCGCGGCTACTTGGTTCTTGAGATGAAATGCGTCTTCAGCTTCTTTTTCATCCAGTGCTGTAATTACATCTCCTCTCATCAATCCGGCTTTGTCAGCGGGGCTGCCTTCAGTAACATCAACAACGAGAACGCCTCTTTCGTTCAAGAGGCCGAATTGCCTGACCAGATCAGAATTCAGCGGTTGCACCTGAACGCCCAGGTATCCTCTGATAACCTTGCCTTTGCTGATAATGCTGTCCATTATGCTTCTGATCATGTTTGATGGAATTGCAAAACCGATACCTTGATTGCCGCCTGAGGTGCTGAATATAGCATCGTTGATACCTATCAATTCACCGTTAGCATTGACCAAGGCACCGCCTGAATTGCCGGGATTAATGGCAGCGTCGGTCTGGATGAAGTCTTCATAATCGGTTAGGCCCATGCCGGCGCGACCAGTTGCACTGACGATGCCTGAGGTCATGGTCTGGCTCAAGCCGAACGGATTGCCGATTGCAATTACCAAATCACCTGTACGAAGCCGCGCTGAATCTCCCCAATTTATGGCTGGAAGCTGCTCTGCTGCGATCTTAATTACCGCGATATCGGTCTTAGAGTCAAGTCCTACTATTTTCCCCTTAAATTCCCTTCCATCGTGAAGTCTGACCAATATATCGTCGGCACCTTCGATAACATGGTTGCAGGTAATGATATATCCGTCCTTTGAGGAAATCACTCCAGAACCAAGGCTGAAGGCTTTCTGCTTGTTGGACCGGGTTTCACCGAAAGACTTCTTCACATTGGAATCGTTTAAAGAAAGACGCGGAGCTTTTACAGATTTCGATGTAGAGATATTTACTATCGACGGTTTTACCTGTTCGGCGAGCGAAGCTAAAGCATCACTAACCTGATTGAGAATGTTGGCTGCCGGCAATGTTTGTATAAAAGCATTAGCAGCCTGCGGTGTGGCTATGGAAATGAAAAGAACCAGGATCAGTAGGCGCGTAAGGAATTTGGCAGTTTGAAAAATTGAGGTATTCATGGCTCCTCCACAATCAACACTTGAGGTGCCTGGTTTCTATGAGCAGCACCTTTTTTGTGTTATCGTCGACTCGATATCGCTCATCAATGCGATAGCCTATTATACATGCAATGTCATTGCCCGATACCAGCAGAGGAATAATGTCTCTTTCATCTCGCGGTATCTTTTCATCGACAAAATAGTCCTGTAGTTTTTTTCTCTTTCCAAATCCGGCAGGGTAGAAATAGTCTCCAGGTTTGCGTGGACGGATCAAAAGAGGGAAAATCAGCTTTTCGGCATCCAGACGGGCGATCTTCCTCCCATCGTCTATATCATCAGCCTCATCATCAGATACAATTGAAAGTTGCAAAACTATTCCAGCTTCCTTAAGCGGGATATCTTCAGCCTCGTGAATTGCATATTCAGCAAGGCGCGAGGGAGCTTCAGCCGTCAACACCAGCGTTGAATAGGCCTTGATGGCGCGCATGGCATTCGGGAGATAAATGCGGGCCCCGGCTTTCCCGGATTTGATTAGCTTCACCACTTCCTCTATGTGGTCCAGGCTGAGGCCTCTCAGGTCTCTGGTTTCATATATTGCGCGTCTTAGGACGCGCCTGAGCACGGCAGTGTCCATATTTTCCATTGGCGCCAGGAACAGTTCTATACCTGAATCCGACTTCCTGCTGATAAGTTTCATCAGGGTCTTTGTGACGAGTATGTTGAAGTAACGTTCCTCGTCTCTGAAAATAGTAGTTGTGCGGAGGACTGAATTAATAAAATCCCTGTTCATATTTTTCAAAGCAGGTATCACAGAGTGCCTTATTCTGTTTCTGAGATAGTCATTCGTCAGATTCGATGAATCAGTGATGAAGCATATGTTTCTATCCGCCAGATAGTCCTCAATAGCCCTGCGTTCCGATTCAATAAGAGGCCTTATTATCCGGTTTCTAACTGGAGGGATCCCTGAGAGGCCCAGAGGTCCGGATCCTCGCACAAGATTTATCAACATGGTTTCTGCCTGATCGTCGGCGTTATGTGCCAGTGCGATCAAGTTCAAACTGTGTTGAGATGCAATTTCTTCGAGAGCGGCATATCTTAGCTCCCGCGCGGCCTCCTGCTTGTTCAATTTTTTGGATTCGGCATGCGATTTGACATTGATCTGAAGCGAGTAAAAAGGAATATCTAGTCTCTTGCAAAGATTAGAGCAAAAATCTGTTTCAGCCGGCGTCTCGGCAGGTCTTAGACCGTGATCAATATATGCGGCAGATAATTCAATGCCTAAATCATCTTTAAGACTTGCCAAAACGCTGAGCAGGCATACCGAGTCCGGACCGCCTGACAGTCCGATCAAAACGCGGTCTCCGGGCGAAATCATCGAATACTTAGCGATCGTGTCCTTAACTTTATCTGTGACGGTATTGTTCATCGGAACATTTTATCACAGGGCTTCAGCCTTTACAATTATTCCCGGCAGTTGATAATATATAAATCTCTTGGAGAGGTGGCCGAGCCGGTCGAAGGCAGCCGCCTGCTAAGCGGTTGTAGGGGTAACACCCTACCCAGGGTTCGAATCCCTGCCTCTCCGCCATTATTTCAAACGGGCTGCGGCGCTAATATATTAACAAGTGATATTTAGATGCCTTTTAGATAATGTTGATTTGATGCAGTAAATGGAAAGCAGTCAAACTGTGATGGAATTGTTCAAACCGGTTCGCCAAATGGGTAAGTTAAGCGCTTTTCAGGTCCGGCGTATGGAGACGGCACTTTCGATCTAACAGGGTCCATACCTATAATTGCCCATCTCTTTTCAGAATGTCTGTAAAAGCGCCTAATCCTGCTGTCTTCGATAAGACGCTGAAGTACAATATCCGAAATCAGATCATAAACATCGTTAAAGTATTGCACTCTAATGATCATAGCCCTTTCCCTCATATATATTTTATAAAAAGTGAGGTTAATTTTGCAATATATATGCCATAAGAACAACTGTCTGAAACAAGACCATTAAATAATAATAACAAATTTGGAATCAGTTAATACTGTAAGAGATTCTGACATTATTGCGTCATAAATATTACACTAATTTATTATAGCGTGTTTTTCTCAGCGTCAGAAAACTGTCCATCTTCGATTTACTTTTATTAATTCAGGTAGATATAATGAAATTGCTTTGGCGTATTACAAGCCAATGACGCAGGATATAAGCTGTATTCAGTGGGCGGTGATGGCAGAATCCTGCTTCCTATTTGATTGGAGGAATTTCAACATGAGGCATGTAGTTTTTTATGTTGTCGCATTGAGTATTATATTTTCATTTGCAGCCTGTCAGAAAAAAGAAGAGCAGCCTGTTCCGAAAGTTGCCATGCAATCGCCGATGGCTAC